>Ga0187810_10000300_pt1 | contig 20551 bp, 19 predicted proteins | sample NC_wetland_sal_i_9_FD_132963 | JGI IMG/M metagenome (GOLD analysis project Ga0187810, IMG submission 132963) | Wetland sediment microbial communities from Neuse River Estuary, North Carolina, USA - ASW_5 | ecosystem: Environmental > Aquatic > Freshwater > Wetlands > Sediment | place: USA: North...
CCGAAGCAGTGAAGGCCGGGGCCCGAACGGCAAACGGCCTCAGCATGCTTTTGCATCAGGGAGCCTTGGCCTTCGAGATCTGGACGGGCAGGGAAGCCCCCATCACCGAAATGTGGGAAGCACTGAAAGCTGCAGCGACTTTATGACAGATACGGAAATACACTTCATTCAACAAATCATTACAGGCACCACGATCTTTTGCATCGGAGCCTGCGTAGGCTCTTTCCTCAACGTCGTAATTTACCGCCTCCCCTTGGGTAAATCGATTGTCTATCCCCCCTCCCATTGTGCCGCCTGCGGGCGGGCCATCCCTCCCAGGCATAACATCCCCATCCTGAGCTGGCTCATTCTGCGGGGACGTGCGGCATGCTGCGGCTCAACCATCGAGGCGCGGTATGCCATTGTGGAGGCAATCACCGCCGTGGTTTTTTTTACGCTGTGGTTCATGTATCCCTCCGTTATCGCCGCTGTCTATGCGCTCGTTTTTTGCGGCCTCGTCGTGGCAAGTTGCATCGACTTCGATCTCTTCATCATCCCGGACGAAATCTCCCTCGGAGGATGTCTCGCCGGGCTGGCCCTGAGTTACGCGATTCCCGGCCTTCATTTCCTGGAGAGCATCACTCATCTGCAAAGCCTGTTGTTAAGCCTGTTGGGATTGGCGCTGGGAGGTTTTTTGCTCATGGCCATCCGCATTCTTGGCACTTTGATCTTCAGGAAAGAAGCGATGGGAATGGGCGATGTGAAATTACTCGCTGCCATCGGAGCGTTCCTCGGCTGGCAGTCGGTCCTGTTCACCATCGCCGTATCGTCTTTCATCGGATCGGTTGTCGGAGTTGCGGGGATCATCGGGAAATCGAGGATGTGGGGGATGCGGATGCCGTACGGCCCCTATCTCGCCATGGCGGCGGCTGTATGGATGCTTGGGGGCAAGGAGTGGTCGGCGGATTACTTTCGCCAGATGGAGGATATTCTATGGTTGATGAGATGAAACGGCGGGCGCTGCAGGAGACACTCCTTTCCAGGAAAATCGAGACGGGCTCACCCGAAGCATCCCACCTTGAACGGATGCTTACTTTACTGCAGGAGCCACGGTGTTTCCACCGGAATTGTTTCCCCGGACATTTCACCGGCAGCGCACTGGTCGTGAGTTCCAACGGCTCCAAGGCACTGCTGACTCATCACCGTATCTTGAACAAATGGCTTCCGTTCGGAGGACATTGCGACGGCGAAGAGGATGTGTTGCAGACGGCCTGCCGCGAGGCGCTGGAGGAATCGGGAATTCCCGGCCTCATCGTCGCTTCCAAATCCCCCTTCGATCTCGACATTCACATGATTCCCGCCAATCCGGGGAAAAATGAACCGGAGCACCTCCATTACGACTTACGCTACGTGCTCATTGCTCCGGAGGACGCTCAACCGAAAACGAGCGAAGAGAGCCATGAGCTGCGCTGGTTCACTCCCCAGGAAGTGCTGAATCTCGAGATAGATGACGGGATGCGGCGACTGGTGGAGAAATGGATGCGGCTGCTCGAACGTCGCATGTCCCATTAAAAGGCAGCGAAGCTGTAAGAACCTGTCTGTTCTATAAAATGAAAAGAACCCTGCGTAACGCGGTCATGCTGACCATTGGGGAAGGCATTTGGGGATTCCAAGCTTCCATGGTCGCTCCAACCGTGGTGTTGAGCGTTCTGCTCACGACGCTGGGAGCCTCGGACACCATGATTGGCTCGATTTCTTCCATTGAAATCGGCGCACTGCTGCTGCCGCAACTTCTCGGCATGTGGTTTTTCCGCAGCAACCGGAACAAGCAGAAACGGGTCATCCTCTGGCATTTTATTTTCATCATCCCTCCCCTCTATTTGATGGGAGTGGTCGCCTGGTGCATGCCGCTCACGAGCCCGATGGCGACACGCTGGCTCCTGCTCCTGCTGTTTTTGTTATTCCAAGGCGGGATTGGAACGGTTCTTTCCGTCTGGCTCGACTGGTTGTCGCAGATTTTTCCGCAGGAGATTCGCGGGACAGTCTTCGGAATGAGCTGGGGAACCGGGGCCTTGCTGGGAACGCTGGGCGGCACTCTCTCCGGCTATCTGATCTCGCATGGAGGGAATCTTTTCACCTACGGGATGCTCTATCTCCTCGCCGGAGTCATCAGCACCGTATCCATGATGTTTTTCTGTCTTTTAAAGTACGACGAACCGCCCGACACCGGGTTGCAAAACATGACGCCTATCGAGATGTTTTCGACCTTCGGAGACAGTTTGAGGGATGAAAACTTTCGCTCGTTCCTCTTCGGGCGAATCATGATGATGTCCGCCTTTTGCGCCACACCCTTGATTGCCACCTTCTATCAATCCCCGCACGGAGGTTCCCTTCCAGCGGGAACCATCATCTCCTGCGGTGCCGCGATGGCTGCGGGATTGGGCCTGGGAAACGGTCTGCTGGGACGGATGGGCGATCTATGGGGCCACCGCTGGAGCCTTGTGGCGGGCGCAGTACTGCAAGTGCTGGCGCTGGGCCTGATGCTGTGCACCGCAGGTTTTTGGAGCTGCCTGATGGTTTATTTCCTCACCGGCTTTGCAAATTCCGCAAACTGGGCGACCCACAGTACCATGATGATCGAAACATGTCCCCACGAGCACATACTCTCCCACATCACCGGCACCAGCCTCCTGCTTGCACCGGGGGCCGTTCTATTTCCCCTGTTGGCGGGGAACATGGCAACGCTCTGCGGACTGGAAGTGGTTTTCGGCGGGAGCATCCTCCTGGCACTGCTGTCGATCGTCTGGATGATCTGGAAATTGAAGACACCGGAGCCTCCACAACCGGCAGCGCTTTTGCCCTCCGCCACTCACTAGAGTCTGTCTCCCTTATTTTCAGACCGACTCAAAAACAAAAAAACTTCCATCCCCGCAGATTTGCCCCGGAGAAATTAACTCGATTTCAAGATATCCGCCCGTACTCTCTCCCCTGTATTATTTGTGAGTGATGTAGAACCAGAATTGAGCGATGAAGAATTGATGAGCCGAACAGGCGGTGGGGATGATGAGGCTTTCCGGCTGCTCGTTCACCGCTATCAAGGGCTGATCTATGGCACCATAGCCCGGATGCTGGGCAATCAAGGTGCTGAAACCGAGGATGTGGCGCAACAAGTATTTATGCGGGTGTATAAAGCGGCCCCACGCTACACCCCTACCGCAAAATTCACCACCTGGCTTCTGACCATTTGTCGTAATTGCGTCTTTTCTCATTTGAAAAGCCGTCCCAAAGGACACCACGAGCCCCTTGAACATGAAACCGAGGATGGTGTCACCGAATCAACCTTGCAGGACGAGGCCACCCTCTCCGCCGGAGCCCAGGTACTCCATACGGAAATGGAACAAGCCTTGCAAAACGCACTCAATGAACTCCCCGAAAACCAACGTATCGCCCTAATCCTGAGACAATTTGAACAAATGGACTACGAACAAATCGGCAAAGTCCTACGGGTAAGCGTTCCATCGGTAAAATCCCTCCTCTTCCGCGCCCGGGACACCATGAGAAAAGCTTTGCAAAAATATCTGGAATAACCGCAACTTTCACACTAATCCAAGGTTACATTGAATGAACATGATCAAAGGTCCCCAAACACCTCCAGATGATCTGGACCGGCTTCTAAGCCGGGTGAAACGGCCCGAACCACCCGCTTGGTTCGAAGCTCGCCTCATGGCGCGCATGCTACGAGAAAAGGAACTCGCCGCAAAAAGGTGGTGGGGGCGTCCACTCGTTGCCCTTGGCGCCCTATCCACCCTAGTATTAATTGCAGGCATTTCCCTCCAGGCATCCGGCACTTTCACGCCTGGCCCGGCGGGCATCACACAGGTTGTTCCATCGCCCACCCCGGATGCTTTGACCAACTCATTTGCAATGACTGCGCTTGATCCGGAGAAATATTCAATCACTTCAGATCAAAAAATCACAGACGGGCTTAACGCCTTCATGAGCTATTCTGAGGAAGAGGAGTTATGGTCGACCGCCGCCGCTTCCCTTTGATCCTGCTCCTTGTAAGCGGCTTACTGCTTGCCCCCCTGTACACAATAGCCCAAGGCTCTGAGGAGGTCGCACCGCCGCTTGATGCAACCAATTCCTCCCCGCAGGAATCTTCTCCCGATGAAAAAAGCGGAAGAGATCGCCTGACACCCGAACAACGCCAAAAAATGAGAGAATGGCTCATGCAACACATGGGAACCAATTCCTTAAGCCCTGAGGCAATCAAGCAGCTCACCCCCGAACAACGCGAGCAACTTCACGAAAAAATGAAGGAAATCAAAGGCGGATTAAAGAGTTTTGGCGTCGATTTCCCCAGGAAAAACGGACCTCCCCGGAGTGATCGAAAACCCATACCCCTGCTGGATGAACGCTTCCCAAAAATGATCGAAATCGCTGCGGCTCCCGAAGAAAAAGTCAATGCTCTGGCCACCCAGATTGCCGCCTCCCAGAACCTTCCCCCAGAAATGGGAGAGCGAATCCTCAGCCAAATGAAGGAATTCCGCAAACGCCTCCGGGATGACGCCCTGCAGGCCGCCAAAAGCATGAACGTCACATTAACCCCCGAAAAAGAAGGGGATTTCATCCGCGACTACTGGACCAAACGAATGGAAGTGGAAAAAACACTCCATCAAGAAGTGGAACCCCGCCGCAAACAACTCATGGATCAAGCCCGGGAGGAACTTTGCCAACAGTACGGAGGAACCCTTCCCCCCACACCGTCCAACACCCCTCCCGAAAAAAAATAGGAAGCCGGTAACATTCCCCACAACCAAGTTTAACCTCTTGGAATATATTCGTATTGAGAATCCATATACCCTAACTACGACTTCTCACAAAACGGCAAAGAGACTAAACCGACCCGATAGCTTGCATGACCGCGTGCGGCAAGGAAAAATCCCTCGTCGGGGGCCAGCTCCGAAATATGGTCACCTTACACCAACCCGCTGGGCGGGTAAGGATTTCCCAGAAGGCGAGACATGTTGTCGAAGGCGAAAAACTTTTCCTGCAAGCCATCGAAGATCGTGCTAACCGCTTCGGCTGTTTGCGGGTGGAGATCGTGCATGAGAATGATCGAGCCCGGTTGCGCCCCGGCCAGGACGCGGGAAATAATCACCGGTACACCCGGCTGCGACCAGTCGCGCGGATCCACTGACCAATAGACAACGCCCAGCCCCAGCTTCTCTGCGATCGGGCCTTGCGTCGAGCGGATGAACGAACCGTAAGGCGGGCGGAACCACTGGGGCTTCTTGCCTGTAGCCTCCATGATGGCGTCCTGAGTTTTGCTCAATTCTTCCTCCACCCGGCTGGCGGGCATCTTGGCGAGTTGAGGATGGGTGTAGCTATGATTGCCGATTTCATGTCCCGCATCGGCAACCGCTTTGGCGAGGGAAGGCTCGGCTTTTACTCTTTGGCCGATCATAAAAAACGTCGCCCGCATCCGGTGCTTTTCGAGTTCGCTCAAAACTTTCTCTGTGATCCTTGGCGTCGGCCCGTCATCAAATGTGACGGCAATACGGTTCCCGAAACCATTCCCGTGACTGGCGAAGTGCGGATTCACTTCCGTTTCACCTCCGAGTATCATGGGGCCAGCCGGATCCCCGGAAGAAATGCGCGGAAAAAGAGCCGCAGCCCCCAATCCGAAAGCCAGACTCTTCAAAAACTCGCCTCGATTCATAAAGATACATCTAAGACCACAGGCTCCACAAATCAAGAGTGCATCTTGCCGCTTGAACGTCGTGCCATGATCTGGCAAAAACACGGTGAATTCGATGAGCGCTCCGCTGATGGAAAGAATCCCCCGCCTGACATGAGTTCAAAACTCTACCTTCGGTTTCCCGGCGGTTGCGACTATGGCTGGGGGGTCTGCGGTCGTTACCTCTCCACGGAACTCCCCGCACTGCTTCCCTCTCAAGTACTTTCCGACGGAGATCCTCTTTCCACGCAAAGCGGTCTGCCTGGTGCCGTTTTCGGCCCCTTGGAAGGTGCCACTCTCCACCCGTGGTTCCAATGCCGGGGAGAAAAAAACATCGGCTATGTGTTCCTCGAACAGGAATTGCAACCAGAAGCCGTCCTCGAAGCGAAAAAACTCGATCTCATCCTCACCGGATCGACCTGGTGCAAAGAGCGTCTCGACGCCGCCGGCATCACACACACAAGCGTCCTGATTCAGGGCATCGATCCCAAGCTTTTCGCGCCGCTCCCTCCCCGCAAGGACGACGGCACCTTCGTTCTCTATTCGGCGGGAAAATTCGAACTTCGCAAGGGACAGGATCTCGTTCTCAAAGCCTTCTCCATTCTATCCAAAAAATATCCCGACCTGCGGCTTCTGAATGTCTGGGAAAACCAGTGGCCCCAGCTCCTGAGCACCATGAATGCTTCTCCGCACATCCGCATGGCACTCCACGGCCCGACTTGGCGCGACAAAATCTCCTTCCTGTGCAAGGCGAATGACATCGATCCCACCCGAGTGATGACCTGCCCTCTCGTCCCTCAAAGCCGACTCCCCGCCCTCATTGCACGCACCGACCTCGGCGTCTTCCCCAACCGGTGCGAGGGGGGAACCAATCTGGCATTAATGGAATACATGGCCTGCGGCAAGCCCGTCATCGCCAGCTTCAGCAGCGGACACCGCGATATCATCCGCCCGGAAAACTCCCTCCCGCTCCGCACGATGAACCCCTTTCCCACATATGGGACAGACGGCTCCATTTCCGCCCGTTGGGAAGAGCCATCCATCGACGAACTCGTCGCCACCATCGACCACGCCTACCACCACCGCGACTTGCTCGTGCCCATCGCCCGGCAGGCGGGCGAGGATATGGCCCGGCTCACCTGGCACCATACCGCCGAACAAGCCACGAAAGCCATTCGCCCCCTCCTTTGACCATGTCCGACACCGACCTCAATCTTTCCCTGTCGATGCGTCTCTTGGAATCCGGGCACTACCGGGACGCTCTCCGTCTTCTTGAAATGGTCCTTTACGTCCGACGGGATGACGTTCAGGCCCTCAACGCCCTCTCCTTTGCCGCAAGCCGATGTGGACAACACGCCAAGTCCGTCTATGCCGCATCCCGCCTGACCGAACTCCTTCCGGAAAACCTCGACACGCTTCGCAACTACTGCCTGATTCTGGCCGAAGCAAAGCTATGGGACGAATGTGAATTTCAAACCTCCCAATTCCTGAAAACATTCCCGGACGATCCCCATCTGCTCGAACATCTCGGCGTCACCCTTTTGAATTTAAAAAAGGGAGAAAAAGCCGTCGCAGCCTTTCAAGCCGCCTATCGTGCTGAAACTCCCAAAGCCCAGGGCTGGTACCGCCTCGGCTCGGCCCACCTCGTCACCCATGATCTGGCAAACGCGGAAAAATGTCTCACCGCCGCACTGCAAATCGAACCCGATTACCCGGAGGCACTCGTCAACCTCGCGCTGGTTCACCGTTGCCGGGAGGAAATTTCACAAGGGCTGGCCTGTCTGGACAAAGCCCTCGCTCTGCGCCCTGACTACGCCTCGGCCCATTTCAACCGGGCGACGCTTCTCCTCATTTCAGGAAAATGGAAGGAGGGATGGGAGGAATTCGAGTGGCGACGCAAGCTCTTCGCCTCCATCCCGCCGGAAATCCCCGAGTGGAAGGGTGAAACATTCCACGGCAAAACGCTTCTCATCTCCCGAGAACAAGGCATGGGCGACCTCATCCTCCTCAGCCGATTCTTCCCCCAAGTCAAGGAACGGGGAGGCCGCGTCATCGTGGAGTGTCACCCGCCTCTTGCCGGATTGATCTCGCAAGTGCCGGGCGTCGATGAAGTCCTCGCAACGGGCCAGCCCCAACCGCCTGTCGATCTCGCCATCCCCGTCTTTTCACTCCCGGGAATTTTCCAGACAACCCTTGAAAACATCCCGCCGCATCCACCACTCGCACATTCCCCACATCCACGCGGAGATGACTTTGAAGTCGGGCTCGCATGGGCGGGAAATCCTCTCCACGATGACGACTCCTTTCGCTCCTGCCCGGAGGAGATTTTCCTCAAACTTCTCGAAGTGAAAACGATCCGCTTCCACAGCCTCCAACACGGAGGCCACCACCCCCTCGCGGAAGCCGCGATTCGTGAGGGAAAACTTCAAAATTTTCTCGCTCACCACCCATCGCTGGAAGAGCTGACTGCACGGCTCGGGGAACTTCACTTCGTCATCACGATCGACTCCATGATGGCCCACCTCGCCGCTTCCTGCGGGGTGAAGACATGGTTATTAATCGCCCGCCCCTGCGACTGGCGCTGGCAACTCGAAGGCACCACAACCCCGTGGTATCCGGACATCCGTCTCTTCCGCCAGCCGTGCCCCAACGACTGGGCCGGATTGATCGAAAAAGTTTCTCTGGCCATCCAACGGGAGGCCGATATTTTTCACCAAAAATAGCAACCCAAGACAAACGTCATGCACTACCACAAATATCCCCACCCCCTGAACTTTGAATATCCGGGAAACATCCTTCCCCAGAAAATTTTTAAAACAGCCCTCGGCACCTATCGCATGGATGTCTCCGCCTCCACACAGGACATCTACCGCATCACCATCACCGGCAAAGGTTGGGAGAAAAGTGAATCCCAGGCTGGAATCAAGTTTTCAAAAACCAAGGGATTAAAATCCTCCTCCTCACAGCTCGTCTTTTCAAAATCAGGCGGCATGCGTCTGGAAACCTTAAAAGGCGAAACACTCCTGGAATCTTTCCCCCGGAAGTTTTTCGGACAATCCGGCAAGTCCTCCATTTTCCAATTCTACCGGGAAAAGGACGCAAACTTTTACGGTTTTGGCGAAAAGTGGACGGGGTTCGAGCATTCGGACAAAGCGACCAAATTCTGGAATACCGATGTATGCGGAGATTTCGCCCGCGACGTTTTCATCAACGGAAGACCCGACCCCCTTTACGTCTCCATCCCCTATCTGATCATCAAGCGCGGGAACACCTATGTCGGCCTTCTCCAGGACAACCCTCACGCCACCTTCATGGCCACCCTGCTGCCGCGTGAATGGTTCAACGCCAAGGCTCCGGAACACGACGCCATCCTGGTTGGCGCCGAAGAAGGTCGTCCGGATCTCTACCTCCTCGTCGGGCCTTCGCTTCCCGAACTCACCCGCAAGCTGCAAAAACTCGTCGGCACCACTCCCCTGCCCCCCGCGTGGGCACTCGGCTACAACCAATGCCGCTGGGGCTACAAGTCGGAAACCGATTTGAAATGGCTCGATAAAAAATTCCGCCAACACAAAATCCCGCTCGACGGCCTCTGGCTCGACATCGACTACATGGATGCCTTCCGCGTCTTCACTTTTGACAAAAAGCACTTCCCCAACCCGTCCAAAACTTTCGCCGAAATCAATAAGGCCGGTCGAAAAGTCGTCCCCATCATCGACCCCGGCGTGAAACTCGACCCGCAATACGGTGTCTACAAACGAGGCAAGGCAGCCAAAGCATTTTGCCAGACTTACCAAAAAACAGACTACGTCGGCATGGTCTGGCCGGGTGAGACCGTCTTCCCCGATTTTTCCCTTCCCAGCGCACGTGCCTGGTGGGCCAGAGAAGTGAAAGAATTCGCCAGCCAGGGTATTTATGGCGCCTGGCTCGACATGAATGATCCTTCGACCGGACAATCCGAGCTTCGTGAAATGCTCTTTGATCACGGGAAAAAAGAGCACACCACTTACCACAACCAATACGCCCTTGGCATGGCCATGGCCTCCCGCGAAGGCTTTCTGGCCGCCCACCCGGAGGAACGCCCCTTCCTCGTTTCCCGTTCCGGCTATATCGGTTCCAGCCGCTACACAGCCATCTGGACCGGAGACAACCAGAGCAACTACCATCACCTCCGCACCGGCATCTCCTGCACATTGAACCTCGCCCTCTCCGGCATCCCGTTCAATGGCCCGGACACAGGCGGCTTCGGTTTGGATGCCACGCCTGAACTCATCCGCGACTGGTTCAAGGCGGGATTTCTCTTCCCCTTCTTCCGCCAACACTCCTGCTTTGACACCACGCGCCACGAACCCTGGGCCTTCGGTGCTGAAACGCTGAAAGTCCTCAGTCGCCACATCCAGTTGCGCTACCGCTTCCGCCCCTATCTCTACCAGCTCTTTGTCGGACAGGAACTCACCGGCGAAGCCATCCTGCGCCCGCTGTTTTATGACTTCGAGGATTCCGCAAAACTTCCCCTCGGGAAAATTGACGACCAATTCATGGTCGGCCCACTCGTCATGCAGGCTCCCTTCGTCACCGAAAAACAAAAGACGCGCGAAGTCGTGCTCCCCGGTTCCACCCGCTGGTATTCCCCCGCCGAAGATCGCTGGCTGGAAGGCGGACGGAAAATCACCGTCAAGGCCGACTTCGACACCACCCCCCTCTACATCCGCGAAGGAGCCATCCTCCCGCTGGCCCGCTTGAAGCCGGAAGACCACACCTTCGACTCAAAACGGATCGACTTCCACCTCTTCCATGCCGAGTCCAAACAGGAGACCTTCTTCACCACCGAAATTCCCTACGCCTTTGACGACGGGAAAACCTTCGAGTACCAGAAAGGCAAACGTTCCGTGGCCACCATTCGCGCCACCAGTTTCGGCAACAAAGTTGAAATCTCCGTGACGATGCTCAAGGACGGATATGGCGAAGGAGACTTCACCTTCACCACCCTCCCCAACATCCGCGATGTGATCATCAACGGTCGCCCCGCCAAAAAAATCCCCGCACAAGGCATCCCCCTCGGCAAGGCAAAGACTCAAACCTGGCAGTAAAATTACCCTTTGGGAACTACTGCCAACTATTGCAGCAGCTTCAAGATGCTTTGGCGGCTGGAATTGGCCTGAGCCAGCATGGAGATGGAGGCTTGCTGGAGTATCTTATTGGTGGCGAGGTTGGCACTCGCAGCGGCAACGTCCAGATCACTGATGCTGCTGTTGGCGGCCTCGGTATTCGTTTGTTCGACGAGGGCGTTGGAAATATTGAAATTAAAGGCTGATATATCGGTATTCACGACGGCTCTCTGGGTGGTAATGGTTTGAAGAGCTTGCTGAAGGGCAGAGACGGCTGATTGAGCATCCGTGGTAGTGGTAATGGAGGTCAGGGAACCGAGCCCGAGATCGGTGAGATTGGTGATATTGACCTGATTGATCGAGTTGGTCGTCCCCTGCGCATCGATGGCCACCGAGACGGAGCCACTGGCAAAAATCGAGGTACCGTTAAAGGACGCACTTTGGAGGGTTTGAGTAACCTGACCACGGAGATCGTTATATTCCGTATTATAGTTCGCGACATCACTCGGACTCAGCGTTCCATCCATCGCCCCCTCGGCCAGCACGCTCATGCGGGTTAGCTCACTCTGAACGGAGGAGAGAAAGCCATCCGCTGTCTGGGCATAGGATACGGCATCCTGTGAACCTTGAGTTGCCGCACCGAGACGTTGAATTGCAGCGTTCAGATTCGCACTGACAGCTACTCCTGCTGGATCATCTGATGGAGTTGCGAAATTTGAACCGCTCGCCAGCCCTAAAAGCGACTTGGTAAGAGCATTGGTGTTGTTGGTGAGATAATAGGATGCGCTGTTCGAGGCATCGCTGGAACCGATCGTTGTCATAACATCCTCCGTGATGTTTTTTATCGTTGTCAACGCTTCTTGCGTTGACTTTTGACGAAGCTACCACGGAGGAATGCAAAACGCCATTCCAAAAAATACTTAAAATCAAAGGCCGAAACGGCGGATAAGCCCCACCATGACCCCGTGAATGGGAACAGAATCGGTCGGTATCAGGTCTCGATAGTCGGGATGCTCGGCTTTCAGGTAAAAAATACCTTCCTCAGGAAGAAGTCGGCGCAGATAGGTGTCCCCTTCAATCATGGCACAGACAATTTCATTCTCCTTCGGTTCCCGCAGTTCGAGGATGGCGATATCTCCGTCCAGAAGGGAGGCACCTTCCATACTGCGACCATGCACCTTCACGGCGAAACAGTGCTCAGCCATATTGACCCCGAAAAGGGAGAGATCGACGGCGATGTGTTCGCTGCTTTCGGGGATGACTGGGTCAGTCATATCGACCGGGAGATTTTCAAAAAAGGGAAGTAATGTGGCTCGCGGCTGGGTGCGCCCGGTTTTAAGGAAAATCCCACGGGAACGGGATTTACGAATGATCAGGCTCGCTTTTTCGAGCTTTTCGAGAAAGTACGATACGGCTCGAGGGCTTTTATATCCCATCTTGTCCTGAATTTCACGTACCGTGGGTGGCCGTTGATGATTAGCTTGATACGATTCGATAAAATTGAGGATAAGCTGTTGTGGGTCTTCGTGTTTGCGGCGCATACTTATACAGTCGTATTTCCAAATGCGTAAAAAAGCAAGAACTTTTTATAGAAAAGAGCTTAATAACTCGCTTTTTCCACCTCCGTCCTCTCCCTATTCGAAAGAAAGATAATCCATAAATCCCTCACTTTCAAGGCCCTTTGAAATTAAGAATTGCATGTTGGCGGGCGCGGTGTGTGATAGGCTCAAATATTCGGCGCGAAAGCTGTCATGACTGCATCCAAGGACTCATCCCAAAAAACATCGGGCATTCAACAGCTGATCCAAGCCCTGGACAACGTAAGAGGGCGAGTACTCCGGGAACCCACCAACGTTTCTTTGCGCGTCGATTTCGCCAAAATGCTGCTCGATCTCAAGTTTTACAAAGACGCATCCGTGCAGGCTCGTGTCGCAACGCAACTAGCCCCCCATCATCCCGAAGCCTGTCACCATCTGGGCTTCGCTCTGCTGGCTCAGGGAGAAAACACCGAATGCCTCGAATGGTTGTTGAAGGCATATGCGGGAATGCCCGACAACCGGAAACTTCTCGCCCACTTGGGGAAAGCTCACGTGGCCTTGGGAAAAACAACCGACGGTGAAGTCTTTTGCCGACGAGCCCTGGCTCTGGAACCAAACGATGTTTATACCCTGACAAATCTGGGGATGGCTGTCCGCTATCAGGGGCGCTATCAAGAGGCACTTGAATGCTTCCAAAAAGCCATCCAAATCGATCCCTCGTACTCCACCGCCCAATATGACATGGGCCTCACCCAACTGCTTCTCGGAAACTACGAGGCTGGCTGGCGTGGCTTTAATTACCGTCTGAAAAGTGAAAGATTTCTCACCCGCGACAACTTCTCACGTCCCATGTGGGACGGCAAACCTTTTGCTGGCAAAAAACTTCTCATCCACGTCGAGCAGGGACTTGGAGATTCCATCCAGTTCTTTCGTTTTCTGCCGTTGGTCAAAAAGCTCGGTGGAGAAGTCATCCTGGAATGTCAGCCGGAACTCCTCCGGTGGATGAAAGACCATCCCGGCATCGATCAATTATTTCCTCAAGGCGAAAAACGCCCCCCTTACGACCTCCACGCCTACCTCATGTCCCTGCCGGAACTCCTCGGCACAACGCTCGACACAATCCCGTCCGCCATCAACCCCCTCACCCCGACACCTTCACCAAGGAAAGCCGGGAAACTCCAAGTCGGCATCGTCTGGGCCGGGAATCCCGAACACTCCGACGACAGGCTCCGCTCCACCCGGCTGGAATATTTTTTAAATCTCGCCACATTGCCGGGAGTGAAACTCGTCAGCCTTCAAAAGGGCAAGGCTCGGGAAGCTCTCAACAGCCAAACCCTCATCACTGACGACGTGGCGAACTGCTTCGACTTTCTCGACACAGCCCATTTGGTCCAAGGATTGGATCTCATCATCACGGTCGACACCTCCGTCGCACACCTCGCGGCCACACTCCAGCGTCCCACTTGGATTCTTCTCGGGTACATGCCCGACTGGCGCTGGTTGCTCGTCCGCACCGATTCCCCCTGGTATCCCAGCGTGCGGTTGTACCGGCAGAAAATGGAATGCCATTGGGAAGAGCAATTCGCCCGGGTGAAAGAAGACTTGAGACGATTTTCCGAAAACCACCACGGCTCATAGCCGCCATCAAGTCTTGCGCACCATAACGCTGTGCTGTGAGCGGTACACGGATGGCGTCATCTCATAGCGGGCATTGAACAACTCGTAAAAATGACTCAGGTTTGCGCAACCACACTCCAGCGCAATATCGACAATGGAATAATTGGTGGACGTAAGCATCGCCGCCGCATGACAAAGCCTCGCCTCATTCACAATCTCATGAGGTGTCGTTCCCAGGTATTTCCTTGCGCTACGGGCCAAATGTTCCGGGGAACACCCGGCCAGACGAGCCATGGCATGCGTCCCTCCCGTAAAGTTCGGATAAATGCGGATTTGGTTCACAGCCCGGGTCAGCCAGGGCGGAATACCGTCAGGCTTTTTTGCTTGAAGGGAATGATTTTTCAAAAGAGTCAGCACGGAGAGAAGGAAAGTTTCAGCCGTAAGAACATCCCGATGACCTATGGTCAAATCCGCGCAGAGCATCTTCAGTTTGATGACAGAAGAAAGGGGCAGCAGGTATTCCCTTTGACGAAAATCGGCCAGATCAAAAAATGCCGCTGCATGAGGAAAATGAGTCTTCTTGATTCGCTTCCACAGTTCCACCGGGAAAGTGAAATTGATGAATTGCACGGACTGTCCCTGCTTCGGCACAGAAAAAGCATGGTAGTCCCGATCCTGCACAAGAGCCAGATAGCCCACTGGCATCGGGCTCAACTGATCATTGATGGCATGAATACCCTCGCCATCCTCCACCCAGAATAATTCATGAAAATCATGCGTGTGAGGATCGGTCATCCGGGTGTTCAGATACTGCCAGACGGCAAAGGTGCAGGGTGTTTTTGGATCGTGCAGCATTTTCCGCATCAACGCAGCATAAAACACAGTCAAGCTAGCGCAAGACGGATTTTAAGAGTCATGATAGAGACAAGACCATGGCAAAAATCAGAGTTGGCATCATCGGCGCAGGCGGAATCAGCCGCGGAGTACATATCCCAAGTTGGAAGAAGATCAAGGAGGCGGAAATCATCGCCCTCGCAGACGTGGACGGAACACGAGCCGCTGAAGTGGCGAAGGAACACGGCATTCCCAAGTCATTTACCGACTTTCGGGAACTCGTAAAAGAAGACATCGATGTGGTCGATGTCTGCACCCCCAACCGCGTCCATACACCCGCCGTTCTGGCGGCACTCGAGGCCGGCAAGCATGTCATCTGCGAAAAACCCCTCGCCGTGACAACCGACGAAGTCCGCCAGATGGGCAAGCTGGCCGACCGCAAGAAACTGAAGCTCATGACCGCCCAGCACATGCGCTACACCCTCTCCTCCGTCGCCATTAAAAAATGGGCCGAGACAGGTGCCCTGGGCGAAGTTTACCACGCCCGCGTTCGGGCCTTCCGCCGCGCCTTTCTTCCCTGCTCCCCCGGCTTTATCCAGGATAAATTCTCCGGAGGCGGCCCGTGCATGGACATCGGCGTCCATGCGCTGGATGCCTGCATGTTCGCCATGGGTTTCCCCAAACCCGTCCGGGTCACAGGTGTGGCCAAGACCATTTTCGCCAAGGGACACACCATTCCCGGCATGTGGGGCGAGTGGGATCGCAAGAGCTTCGACGTCGAAGACTTCGCCTCGGGCTTCGTCCATTTTGATAATGGAGCCACCATGGTAATCGAGGCCGCGTGGCTCTCCCATCAGGAGGAAAAAGAGGATTTTTCCTACCAACTTTTCGGCACCGGAGCTGGCGTCCAATGGCCCTCCGCAAAATTCTCCACCGTGACAAATGGCATCTTCGCCGACGGGAAACTCTTCAATGCCAAGAGCGAGGTCAATGCCCACTTCGAGGAGATTCAGGCATTTCAACAAGCCGTCACCAACGACCTCCCCTCACCCGTCCCCTGGCAGGAAACGATCAAGGTGATCGGCATCCTTGAGGCGATCTACCAATCCTCCAAGACCAAACAAGAAATCAAAATCAAACTCTAAAGGTTTTATGGCCAACATCGCATTTATCTCCACCGCACACATTCACACAAAGGAATTCATCCAAAACACCCTGAAAGCCACCGATGGACGAAAAATTGTCGGCATCTGGGATGATGTCCCCGACCGCGGGCAGCGCTACGCGGAATCGGCAAAGACGAAATTTTTCCCCAAGATGGAAGAACTTCTCGTGAACAAGGACGTGGATGGCTTCGTCATCTGCGCGGAAAACACAAAACACCTGCCCCTGTTGAAAAAAGTCCTCCCCGTCGGCAAACCAGTCTTTTGCGAAAAGCCCCTGGTCACCACCACCGAGGATTTGAAAGAAGTCCGTAAACTTTTTACCAAATATCCCGCCCCCGTCTTTTGCGGATATATGAATCCCTTCTCGGAAGACATGACCGGGATCGCCTCATTGCTAAAAAGCGACACCCTCGGGAAAATCACCCGCGTGCGCATGGTGAACGCCCATCACGCAGCCTACGGCAAATGGTTTGACTCACCCGACCTGCAATGGTTCACCAATCCCAAACTTTCCGGCGGCGGCGCCTTCATGGACATGGGCACACATGCCGTTCACCTCGTGCGAACCCTCTTCGGCCCGGTGAAAGAAGTCTGGGCCGACATCGGAAACCACAGCGGAAATTACACTGAGGTGGACGATTGGGGCATGGCCCAACTACGCTTTACCAGCGGAGTCGTCGGCACCCTCACCGCCGCATGGACTCAAACCGGTGGTCAGGGCGGTCTGGAAATCCAGGGAGAAAAAGCCGCCGTGTGGAATACCGCGAGCGGATACATCGTCCGCGGTCCCAGCCTGGAAGTCCATCCCTTGCAAAAAGGTCCAAAATTGCCCGACCGCATGGATCGACTCGTCGCCATCATCCGAAAAGAAATTCCCGAAAAGGATTTGGCCACGGATCTCGAAGCCATCATGGACTCCGTCGCCATCATGGAAGCCGCCTACCGCTCCGCCAAATCCGGCAAGTGGACAAAGGTCTGAGTCTCCGTACAAAGTTGATGTATTTTTATTTTGAAAATCAGAAACCGCGCCTCCAATAGACGGATGAAAATCTGATACTTTTCATCCGTCTGGCCAGATCGATAAGCTTGTGAAAAACCCCGGTCTTACGAACCGGGGTTTTCTCGTTCTATTTAATGAACTCCACCACCCCAGCCATCACCACAGGGGCCGCCACCGGGTGCCACAGCCACTTTGCTGACAACCTGTCCACTCATGTCGAGCACGGGATGATAAAACTGCCCCACCACCTCAGAAGCCTCGTCGATGTAATGGCCTATGAAAGTGCGTCGAGAACAATCCTTTGTCCGGTTTGGGCCGGAACCGTGGACAAGATTACCTCCAAAGAACATCGTGGAACCACGCGGCACCTCCACCGGCACCGGCTTTAAATCGCGGGGAAACGGATTGATGTGCGAGTCCCCGTACTCCATCCAAGGTTCATTCATTGCCTTATTGGGACAAAAAATATCCCTCCGGTGAGAACCGGGTGCAACATAGAGACATCCATTGTCAATCGTCGCCGCATCAATGGCCGTCCAAGCGGCGATGCAGGTCGTGGGTGCTGAAACGAGATAGAAATTATCCTGATGCATCCCCTGCCCCTTGGCGCCGGGCGGTTTGAAATAATACATCGACTGCACCGCGAGCGCGGGTCGTCCAAGAAGCACCTCCAGAACCTCTGCAACTTCCGGATGGATCAGCCAATCCTGAGCTTTTTGAGCATAACGATGGGGATGCATGGCCCGCACCTGCCGCTTGGTCGGATCCGTCTCGTGATATTCCGTGCCGCCATCGTAGATTTTGAAACCCTTGGTCTTGAACTCCTCAAAAAAAACCTCGATCTCATCGATCTCCCCCTTGGAGAAAAGCCCCTCAACGACACAATAACCATCTTGCTGAAACTGCTCCACCTGCCGCTGGTTGATCCTGCCTGCATGAACGCTGGTTGTCATGCTGGCACCCTGCCAAAAAACAGCCCTTTTAGGAATGGATGATCCAGCTATTTACCTATAATCTTTTCCTGTGCAGGACACGTCCACCCCTCACGGCATCTCAAATGGGACGCAACGCTCAAGGATGAAAAAAAGTCCCTGAAAGAAAATGGCTGGAGCCGGAATTGAACCGGCGACACGCGGATTTTCAGTCCGCTGCTCTACCAACTGAGCTATCCAGCCATTGGTCAAATCACCGTAAAATAACGGTGAACAGAGCCGTACATATCAGCATGGGAGGGCAGCCGGGGGCAAGATAATTCAGAGAAATTCAGCCCTATCCAGCCTTGTCGAGACTGTGGCAACGGATCACGCTACGGGCACCGCAGGAACAGGTGAAAACGATATCATACACACCGGGACTGACTTCCATGAGTTGCGCCTCCGACTGCTTGCCCGGCTTATGACCGAGGGCTTCATGGGGAGTCACGACCACTTCCACCGGCTTGGCGGCTGGGAAAAAACCTTTGGTCTGACTCGGCTGACCGACGATCGATTTCATCACATCAGCTTTTTTTTCTCCGGCAGGCACGGGAGACAGAGGCGTCTTGGCCGGAGCGTTGTTGCCAGACTTCACGATCTTGATCGGGCTGGCCTTCTTGATGATCGCATCCATGATCTGTTCGGGTTTTTTCATGGTTCTAATTGCTTGTAAAGAGGTTTGTCTGACTGGATGGTTTTGTCTTCCGCACGGCGGATGACGATGGAAATGCGACGGTTTTCCTCTCCTTCGGGGTCTGTAGGATTGAGCGGTACGCGATCGGCATACCCGGCAACCCGGTAAAAACGCTCCTGCTCCACACCTCCGTCAGCCAGGGCATCTTTGGCGCTGATGGCCCGGAGAGTGGAAAGATTCCAGCCGACACCGTCTTCACTGAATCCATCCGGGCCGTGTTCACCACCTTTTTGGGTATGTCCCTCCACTTCCACACGGAAGGGATGGCGTTCCACCTCGTAGGCTATCGTCCGCAACACCCATTTGCCAAATTGAGTGAGGACGGCTGTGCCCGGCTCAAAAAAGGGTTTTTTCGCCCGATCAATGGCGATGATGCGCACCCCATCCGCAAGGTACTCGAAGCGGATGAGATCCTGCCCCGGCTGCTGGCTGTTCTGGAGAATTTGCTGCAGTCTTTCGATGGTGCGCTTCAATTCCTGAAGTTGAATTAATTCCTTCGGTTGGACATCGAGGTTTTTATAGACTTTCGGCCCCGATTTCTGCTGTGGCATAATTCCAGCACCTCCGGGATCTTTCATTTCCGCCCGGGCGAAATATCCTGAAACGGATTGTTTGATTTCCTCGTCGAAGCCGATGAGCCAAAGCACCATGAACAAGGCCATCATCGAGGTGACAAAGTCGGCATAAGCGACTTTCCACGATCCACCATGCCCCCCTCCATGACCTCTTCGTGACATAATGCCCCGTCTTTATCCCGTCTTGCGGAGAAGTTCCTTCAGGAGTTTTTCCATATCGTCACTGGAAGGCTGATGGTTGTGGGGAATGGCGTGGCGTCCCACCTCGGCAGCCATGATGGGAGGGGCACCCGTGGCATAGCTCACGATGATGTTGCTCATGACTTCAAAGTAAGCCAGCTCCTCTTCATTCAGCATTTCGATCTGAGAGACGAGCGGCTGCAGATAGCAGTAGCTGATCAGCAACCCGAGAAACGTGCCGACCAGAGCGCTGGCAACGTGTTCACCAATGGCTGCCTTGCCAGCGTTGAGACTTCCCATCGTGATGACAATACCGAGCACGGCGGCGACAATACCGATACCAGGACAGGCGTCGGCCACTTTCGACATGATCGACGGAATGTGGGCGTTCCGGGCATAGAGTCGATCCAGCTCATGAGCAAGAGACTCCTTCATCTGCTCGGCTTTCAGACGTCCGTCAATGATCGGCTTGAGGGCATCCTGCATAAAGGCGACCGCCTCATGATTGTTCAGAAAGCTCGGATATTTTTGAAAAATCGTGCTCTGTTTTGGTGACATGACGTGTTCTTCAATCCCGACAACTCCCTGCTCACGGGCAACCATGAGGAGTTCGTAATGAGCCTTGACCAAATCCATGAATACAGCCTTCGTATACGGCGAGCCTTTCAGGACGAAGAGAATTTTCTGCGCCATTGCCTGAATGACGTGCATGGGAGAGGCTCCCACCAGAATGCCGCTTACCGCCCCCAGAATGATGATCAACTCACCCGGGATGATGAGCTTGATGGGCTCACCGCCTTCGTAGACGAACCCTCCGAAGACCGTTCCCGTTACAATTAGCCAACCAATAATCGTTAACATATTAAGCTCCGCTCAACGCTTCCTCGCCTTGTTAAACGCCGACCGCAGGCGGTGAATGGCAAGGGTGTGAATCTGCGATACCCTGGACTCGGTCAATTGCAAAATTTCAGCGATTTCCTTCAACCGCAAATCTTCCATGTAATAAAGGGAGAGAATCTGAATCTGTTGCATCGGAAGCCCTAAAAGCTGCTCCCGCAGGAGAGACTTGTCCTCTTCGTGAAGTGCGGAGGCGGAAGGATCCGTGGCGCGCTCATCGGCAAGGACATCCTGCTGAAAGAGCGTGCTCCC
>Ga0187810_10000301_pt1 | contig 20550 bp, 18 predicted proteins | sample NC_wetland_sal_i_9_FD_132963 | JGI IMG/M metagenome (GOLD analysis project Ga0187810, IMG submission 132963) | Wetland sediment microbial communities from Neuse River Estuary, North Carolina, USA - ASW_5 | ecosystem: Environmental > Aquatic > Freshwater > Wetlands > Sediment | place: USA: North...
CCATGGTGGGCGCCAGCGCCAACGAACACCGCCCCAGCTACTTCGCCATGAAGTATCTGCTCGACAAAGGCTTCGTCATTCATCCCGTCAATCCCGGCATGGCGGGCAAGACCATCCTGGGGCGGACGGTTTATGCCTCGCTGAAGGATGTGCCCGCGCCGGTCGATGTCGTCGATATCTTCCGCGCCGCAGAGTACGCCCCCGCCATCGTGCGCGAAGCGCTGGGGGAGCGTGACCGTCTCGGCTTCAAGGTGGTGTGGATGCAGCTCGGCATCGTCAGCGAAGAAGCGGCGGCGCTGGCCGAAGCCGAAGGGCTGACCGTGATTATGGACCGCTGCCCCAAGATCGAATACGGCCGCCTCTCGGGCGAGATCGGCTGGATGGGCGTGAACCGCAAGGTGATCGACAACCGCAAACCGTTGCTGTTCAGCAAGGGCGGGTCACTGAAGCGCTAAAGCTCAGCCTGAATAGTTCTTGGTGCTCACAGGGTTTGTGCCGCCCGGACAGGGCGGAAATACCGCCGTGACTTTCCAGGTGCCGTCCGCGTTTTTTGTCTTGTTCAGCGAAGTCGGACTGTCCAGCCGAAACCCCGCCATGACCTCCCCGACGTTTGCATCGGGTATCTTGTCAACTATGTAGGTCCCGCATGGATCCTGGTCGTCGTCGCTTTGATCTGGCATTTGGGGCTCCTAGTTCGGTATGTGCAAAGCGCCCATCGCATCCTTCCGGTCGGCCGCGAAATCGCCGCTGCTTAAGAAAATTTCGACGGGCAGCTTCCCGTATTTCTGCCTGACCCATTGTTTCAGGATTTTTGTATTTGCCTCGTTCGCGGGCACAGTCTTTCCGGCCGCGTCCAAGGCATTACCGTCGGCATCAAATGACTTGTACCCAGGATAAATCCAGGCGTTGATGGCCTTCGTGGCCGCATCAGCGCCATAAATAACCGAGCGGAACTTATCTATATCGAATTGGGCTTTCGAGCCCTTTGCGCTGGCGTCTTCCTGGATGCCCTGCAATGCGCCTTGCAGAGTCCCTGCCCCGTAATAGTTGTACAGATCGACGATCGCAGTCGTGATCGGATATTTGTTCGTGTCCTGCGCCAGGCCTTCGACAATCGGAACGAGCGCGGCCTTGCGCTGTGCGTTCATCTGCGAGACCAGCGCCTGCACCGTTTTCTGCTCGAAGAAGTTCTTTTCGAGCGAAAGCCGCGATCCCGTAAGCCCGGTCGAGATTGCACCGAGGATAGATTTCGTCTCCGCCGTTCCGGTCACGGTCGTGGCGAGATCGACACCGATCTTCGTGATGTCGAGTGCCGAATCCACCGTCGCAGCATCGAGTGAAAATTGAGAGATGTACTTGAGATACTGCAAATTGTAGAGAGTCAGTCGCCCTACGACGAATTCGTCGCGCAGGTTCCTTCTTGCCGCCTCGTCAGGTGCTGTCGCCACTTTCTTGTAGTAGTCGGGGATTGACCTCGAATACTCGTACTGTGTTTGGAGGTCGGCGATGTCCTTGTCGATATCAAAGGCGGGGGCTGGTCCCGCGACCGTGGATATATGAGTGCAGGCCGCCAGCATCACCGCTGCCAGGCACACCATCACGCCGCGCGCGAGAATTTTGCCCACATTCGCGCCTGCGACAGGAATTACCCACCCCACGCCCAGCATGGCGTCCCCGGCTTCCATTGGCGGCAGTGTTCCAAGACTAAAGCGATTCAAGTAAAACTCCAAGTAGAATGCAGTCGAATTACAACCAAGCAGAATATTGGCATTAAACCAGTGTCTTAGTGGTCGTTATGCGCGGTAACGTGATCGCCCACCGCAAACCGTTGCTGTTCAGCAAGGGCGGGTCACTGAAGCGTTGACTTCAATCTCGACCACGCTAATAGCGTAGCGAAGCGCTGGGCCTTATCTACAGATGACGTGTGTTGTTTGGCGCAAGAACTCGGAGGAGACCGATGGCTGATTATGGTTTCGATACGCTGAGCGTTCATGCGGGCGCGCAGCCCGATCCGGCGACGGGCGCACGGGCGACGCCGATCTACCAGACCACCGCCTATGTCTTCGAGAATGCGGACCAGGCCGCCGCGCTTTTCAGCCTGCAGGTCTTCGGCAACATCTACACGCGCATCATGAACCCGACCAACGCGGTGCTGGAGGAGCGCATCGCGGCCCTGGAAGGCGGACGCTCCGGCCTGGCCGTGGCCTCGGGCCATGCGGCGCAGATTGTCGCCCTCTTTCCCCTGATGGGCCCCGGCAAGGAGATTGCGGCGGCGGGCCAGCTTTACGGCGGCTCGATCAACCAGTTCAACCACACGATCGACAAGTTCGACTGGCATGTGAAATGGGCCGACGGCACCAGGCCGGAAACGTTCAAGGCGTCCATCACTGATAAAACCCGCGCGCTCTATATCGAGAGCATCGCCAACCCGAGCGGCACCATCACCGACATCGAAGCCATCGCCAAAATCGCACACGAAGCGGGGCTGCCGCTGATCGTCGATAACACCATGGCCTCACCCTACCTCATCCGGCCGATCGAATGGGGCGCCGACATCGTGCTGCATTCGGCCACCAAGTTCCTCGGTGGCCACGGCAACTCCATGGCGGGGCTGATCGTCGATAGCGGCAAGTTCGACTGGAATACGCCCAAGTACCCGACGATTTCGGCGCCCTGCCCCTCCTATCACGGCATGAAGATGGCGGAGACCTTCGGCGACCTCGCCTATGGCATCACCTGCCGCGTGCTGGCCTTGCGCGACCTGGGACCGGCGCTGTCGCCGATGAACGCCTTTCTCATCCTGCAGGGTGTCGAGACGCTCAGCCTGCGCATGCAGCGCCATTGCGACAACTCGCTGGCCGTGGCGCGCTGGCTGCAGAAGGACAAGCGCGTCGCCTGGGTGAACTACGCCGGGCTGGAAGACAATCCTTCCTATCCCATGCACCGGAAATATTGCCCGCAAGGCGCGGGCGCCGTGTTCACCTTCGGCGTCAAGGGCGGCTTCGAAGCCGGCAAAAAGCTGGTCAACTCGGTCAAGCTGTTCAGCCATCTGGCCAACATCGGCGATACGAGGAGTCTGATCATCCATCCGGCTTCCACCACCCACGGCCAGCTCACCTCCGAGGAACGCGCCAAGGCGGGTGCAGGCGACGATACGGTGCGCCTCTCGGTCGGCATCGAGAACGTGGCGGACATCATCGCCGATCTGGATCAGGGCTTGGGCGAGCCGTAGCGCAGCTCGTAGGCCTGCCACACGGCGGCGCAGAACAGGAGCGCGGCGACGACCTGATGCAGCGCGGCCAGCGCGACCGGCACCTGATACAGAAGCGTAACGACGCCGAGCACCACCTGCCCCGCCGTGACGATCAGAACGACATCGGCGGCGCGGCGCGCCATCGCACTGGCGCGGTGCACGCGAATCCACTGCCAGAAGAAATAGGCGAAGACGGCCACGGCATAGGCGACCATGCGGTGATCGAACTGCGCCAGACCGGGGCTTTCGAAAAAGCTGATCCAGCCGTCGGCGAAAGGTCGCTCCGGCACGAAGCGGCCGTCCATCAGCGGCCAGGTATTGTAGACCAGACCCGCGTGCAATCCGGCCACCAAGGCGCCGAGAAACATCTGCACGAATACGAATCCGACGAAGACGTAAGCGAGCTTCGCAGCTCGGGTCGCTTTCGCGTGCACTTGCGGCCGCAGGTATTCGAGCGCCACCCACAAAATCGCACCCAATAACAGCACGGCCACGCCGAGATGGATCGCGAGGCGGTATTGCGAAACCGCGACACGCACCTCCAGCCCGCTCTCGACCATCCACCAGCCGACGAAGCCCTGCAATCCGCCGAGGACAAACAACAGCAGCATCCTCGCCCAGTCCTTGCGGACGATGGCGCCCGTCGCCGCAAACCAGACGAAGGGAACAAAGAACGCAAAGCCGATCAGACGCCCGAGGAAGCGGTGAATCCACTCCCACCAGAATATCCCCTTGAACGCGTCGAGCGTCATGCCGGCGTTTTCCAGCCGGTATTGCGGAATCTGCTGGTACTTCGAGAACGCGTCCTGCCAGTCGGCGTGCGACAGCGGCGGGATGGCGCCGACGACGGGGTCCCACTCGGTGATGGAGAGACCCGAGCCCGTCAGCCGCGTCAGTCCGCCGACGGCCAGCATGGCCACGATCAGCGCGGCGACGGCGAGCAGCCAGACACCGACGGCGGAGCGGCTGGGGGGCGATTGTGCTATGACAGGAGCGTTGGCGGTCATGGCGGGTTCGCTTGATACCCCGCGCCGCCGGGAAGGTCCATACGCCGCATGCTGTCGCCGCGCATCAAGAAGCTGATCGGAACGATTTTCACCCTCGTCTGGCTGTTCGTTTACGCGCTGATCGCGATGGGCATCGGCATCCGCCTGCTGCCGCACGCGGGCGGGTTCGTGACCTTCCTTTATTATCTCCTCGCCGGCACCCTCTGGATCATCCCGGTCGGGCTGATGCTGCCCTGGATGCATCGCGAGCCGCCGAAGCGGGATACGCCTTAGTCCGACAGCTCGACCTCTCCGCGGGTGCGCGGCGAGGCCTGCCGGCGCGTGCGCAGCGTGCCGCCTTTCAGCCGATGCACGTGATCCTGAAGCTGCCGCGTCGCCGTCGCGAACGCCTCGCGCAGCGCGGTCGTGACGTCGCCATAGCCGGGCCCGTCGCCGAACTTCGCGGAAATCTCGTGCCCCGGCAGCTTGAGGTCGACGCCGACGCGGAACAGCTTGGCCTTGCGATGCGCCTGATGAGGCGCCTCCACCGTCACGCGGCAGTTCAGGATACGTCCGAATTTGCGGCCCATCTTGGCGGCCAGTTTCAGCGCCGCCGACTGCACCGTGGGCGACGGGTCCATGTCGCGGAACACGACGGAGACAGGCATCGCGTTGCCCGACACCGTTGCCACGCGCGCCGCCGCGCCGTTCACCGGCCGCGCCGCCTTGAGCAGGATGACCGAGAGCTTCTCCCACAACGCATCGGGGCCCAGCTTGGTGAGGTCTTTCGGCACCTGATGGGCGAGCGTGTCGCGCACGCGCGCCGACAAACGCTCGCGCACCTCCGCCAGATTGCGCGACGGCGCCACCAGCACAAGCTGGTCGAAGCGCTTTGCAGCCAGAGCGGCGTCGAGCATACCCGCCACTTCGCGCGCGAAGTTCGTCGCCTCCAACTTGCGCGGATCGGTACGGGGCACCGCCGCGTGACGCACCCCGCCGCCCGTCGAAGAATAAGCGCGGCCGGGCTTGTCGCCGCGCGCGCGGGTGATCCGCTTGACCGAAATGGGGTTCGCGATTTCCTCGAAAACCTGACCCTCGTCTCCCCTGCGCAGAGCGTAGAAATGCGCCAGTGTGCCATCCATCACGGCGATCCAGGTCGGCTTGCTTTTCGCAGCCATGTCGGTGCTCCTTGTGTCAATCTCGAGCCGCGGGCGCGCATCTTAGAACGTGTCCGAGCAATGCACAGCCCTCCGCAAGCATCCATTCCCGCTTGACTTTTTCGAGGGAGGGTCCGGCAACGCGCGCACTCGGTACATTCGTTTTCAAAATTTCGGGGTGGGGGGCCCGATCTTCCTCGTGGCTCCTTGTCCTGCAAGAGATCGATATGGGAATGCGCCCGCCGCAGGACAATATTCTTCAGTCCAATGTGCAGATTAAATTTGGGCGGACCTTGGGGCGGAGTTAGATGGAGTCGAACTGTAGTCGCGGCTGACCAAGGTCCGCTCCTGACTCGGAAGTGGACATATTCACGCGCGCGTCTCGTTCTGCAATCCGCCAGAACTTGCCATTCCAGGAGAGGTTGCTCACCCCGCTTCACTTCAAAAAACAGCAACTCGCGCAACCTGCGTGACACAAAGATAGGTCCTGCAAAGAGCCTTCTCTTTAGAACGTATTCCAGCGTAGCGAGGCCCCCGACAATTGCTGCAAACGTGGCGACAGCACTCGGGAAAAACGGCCATCCCAAATTGGTCGCAAAGTGGAAAACGGGCCTTACAAGAAAGATGGTGCCGAATACCACCGCAACATAATAGCCGAACGTCACAATTGGCCTGACCCGCCAACAACGCCCGGTTTGCGCGCCCTTCAGACCGAGTGGACTCACAATTCCTTCTGCAAAGTCCAATTTGTATTTGAGTTGGACCAGCCAGAGAAACAAAAATGTCCAGATCAAACCACCGGCGGTGATCACCGTTGCTACGTGCCAGTGCACTCGCGCCAACGTGACTCCAACGAGAGCAACGATTCCCAACGCCCAGATGACGGCGATGAGGCAAACCATCCAGCGCCTCGCTCGCCCGTTGGTTTGGGCTGCCATGCTCCCCCTCCGCATCTCAGTCGAACGCAATGTTAGCGTTCTGTGGGAACGGCGATAAATGGCGCATCTCGGCCCAGCCGGGCACGGCAGGATTCGCGTCAAAAGCGGTAATTCGTCGCGAACGCGTCGTTGCCGACCCTTCATCAATTATGAAATATGGAGGCAGAGCAGACCGTCCCCATTCACAGCAGTTCTACTTTTCCGCGGCCGGATATGGGCGCCGTCGCAACTGCTCTGGGCCGGCGCCGCATAATCAATGAAACCGACGTGCATTCGATGAGAATGAGCGCGGTGGATACATGGATCGATCGCCGCGTGGAAAAGGTCACACACGTGCAAGTCGCTATTTGGGCATTTTGCCGCGCAAATTCCCCACAAGATTGTCTCGCCGCAAAAACGCTTTACAGCGCATTAAACCTGAACGCCGAAGATCGCGTGCAGGAGAATGCCATGGCTGCGGTCGCGAGTCCGAGGATCGTTCTGCTGTCACAGAAAGACCCCCTCAAGGAGGTCGATCTGGCACCGGAAGAAGGACCGTTCGAGTCCTGGTTGGCCGTGGCGCAAGACATGTGGGGCGTCGGCAATCTCACGCCCTTCGACGTAGTGTTCGCCTCGCGGGCAATCGGCGCCATGCCGCCGACGCAGAGTTCGGCATTCGGCGCCGTCTGCTACCAGCTTGGCAGCCGGCTGTTCACCTTCAGCCGCGAAGGCGGCATTTGGATCGACGCCTTCGAGGGCGAGAATGCCTTGTCGCGATTGGAAAAGCGGCCAAAGGACAAGGTGAAGTTCTCTCTCTGGGCGCCGGGAAAGAAGCTGCTCGGAAACGCGCGGCTGACGCATCTGGCGGTGCTCTACCCGTCCCGCCTCGCCGGACCGCACGACCAACTCGTGCGCGAGGCGGCACTTTCGCTGAAGAAGGACGGCAACCTTTTCATCGCCGATCTCGTCGACAACCGCGTCGGCACGAAACTGCCCGGCCAGCCGAAGCTGCATAGCGACGCCGAGTACCGCGCCTGGCTCGATGCGGCGGGACTGAAGCTCTATAGCGCCCACGACATGACCGACGACGTGCGCATCGCGCTGCTCCGCGGTCTGCACCACTCGCTCAACATGCTGGCCAACGCGCGCAAGCTGCGCGAACCCTGGCGGACGCAGCGGCTCAAGGCGTTCCAGCAGGAGTTGGAATTCGCCGTCGCGCTGCACCTTGCCATGGACCGCGGCGACGTCGCCGCGATGGGCCTCTTCTACACCAAAGCGTGACGGCGGCGACGCACGAAAAAACCGCATAAGCCCAGCAGAGCCGTTTTTTTACGTGACGTTCACGTCGTGATCGAGGCCGGTCACGAGGTTCTTCATCGCGCGCGCCGACGGCGGAAACGATGTCATGAACGGCACGAATAGCTGCCGCAAAAGACCCACCACGCCGGGCCGCCCGCGGGCAAGCTGCGTCAACCGTTCGACCTCGGTGACCACTTGGCGGTGCGCGGCCTGGCGCAAACGACCGTAATCGGCGAGCCGCGCCAGATTTCCCTCCAGCGCATCGGCGGCACACGTCGCGAAGACGAAAGCGTCCTCGATGCCGAGGTTCATCCCGCGGGCCGCGACCGGCGAATGGATATGCGCCGCATCGCCGCCGATGGCGACGCGTCCCACAACTTCGCGCTCGGCCATGCGATGCGCGATGTGGAACGCCGACTGCCAGACGACCTCGCCCGCGCGCGTGCCCGGCGGCAACCGTCCGAGCAAATCGGGAACGTCGCCGAACAGCCGCCATACGCCGTCGCGAATGCACAACAGGAAGACGAGCCCGCCCTCCACGAACGAGACGTGCGCCAGTTCGGGATCGAGCGGACAATTGTGCAGGTTGATGTCGTAGAGCGGCCACTCCTCGGGAAAATCGGAACCGAGGAAGGCGACGCCCAAGGTCTTGCGGACCTGGCTGTGCGCGCCGTCGGCGCCGAACAACAGCTTCGAGCGGAACGCCTCGCGCTTGCGGGTGGGGTCCAGCAGGACCGCATCGACGCCGTTGTCGTCCTGCGTGAACTTGTCGATCTCCCAGCGCCGCTCCGCCTTGATGCCCTTTTGCGCCAATGCCTCGGCCAGCACCGCCTCGGTACGGACCTGCGGCAGCACCGACATGCGGAAGCGCGGATGCACGTCGCCGAATTCCAGCGCCGCCACGCGATCCCAGCCCTGATAGAACGCCGCGGCATGAATCGGCCGCGCTTCCTTCACCAACACGTCGGCGATGCCGATCTTGTCGAGAAGCTCCAGCGCGCGCGGGTTCAACACCTGGGCCCGGGACGCCGTGGATGGCGCCCCGGCCTTGTCGATGACACGGCAGGCGATCTTGCGCTCGGCGAGAAACAACGCCACGGCCAGCCCCGTCGGCCCAGCGCCGACGATCAGGACGTCTACCTCATCCGACATACATGCCCGCCCGCAAAGGCGGAACTCTTACGGTTCCGCGGTTATTTCGCGCCTTTCAGATTGGCGTTGGCAAAATCCCAATTCACCAGATGCTCGAGGAAGGTTTTGACGTAATCCGGCCGGCGGTTCTGGAAATCGAGATAATAAGCGTGCTCCCACACATCGCAGGTGAGCAAAGCCGTCTTACCGTGCACCAGCGGCATGTCGGCGTTGGCGGTCGCCTCCACCTTCAGTTTGCCGCCGTCGAGGACGAGCCAAGCCCAGCCGCTGCCGAACTGGCCGACCGCCGCCGCCGAGAACTGCTCGGCAAACTTCTCGTATCCGCCAAAATCGTGCTGGATGCGCTCGGCGATTTCGCCCTTCGGCGCGCCGCCGCCCTTCGGGGCCATCGACTGCCACAGGAAGGTGTGGTTCCACACCTGAGCGGAGTTGTTGAAAAGACCCTTCTTGGACGGGTCTTCGGCGGCCGCGCGGATGATGTCGACGAGCGGCTTGTCGGCGAGCGGCGTGCCCGCGATCATCTTGTTGGCGTTGGTCACGTACGCGGCGTGATGCTTGTCGTGGTGGAACTCCAGCGTCTTGGCGCTGATATGGGGCGCCAGCGCGTCCTTGGCATATGGCAGGTCGGGAAGTTGAATGGTCATCAGGTTCTCCAATGCGGGTTCCGTGACGGAAACAGGGTCCCCTGCCCGCACGCCCACACATTAGAGCTATTACAAGCGAGGAAGCCCGATTTCAACGATATTGCTCGGGGAGCCTGCGGAAACCTGCGCGCGCGCCTACCCCGGGGCACAGGCCGGGGGACGGTTAATCGACGCGAATTGTGGACGGATTGGGTTCAGTCGGTTTCCAGAGGACCGGGGGGTACGCAGTCCGCGGGAGCGACAGCTTCGAGCTCGTGGCAGAGCTTTTCGGCGTCCTGGTCCATGCCGGCCCAGCGTAACTTTGCGATGAGTCCCTTCAGACCCTGCAAACGATCTGGCTTGTCGGCAGTTTGCTTTCGCTCTGCTCCAGATGCTTGTAACATTGCTGCCTCCAGTAACTCACGTTTGTTCGTTTTTGTTTTGCGCGTATTCCCGTGTTCGCCTCACGGAATGTGCGCCTCGCTTGTCTTACACCAACTGCATTACTCGCCGATAACAAATCAATCGTAGCCGTTGCCACACGGGAAAATACGCATGTGTTGCGCGCAAATCGGCTGCAGGCGCTCGGCAGGCAGGGTGGTCTCGGCTAGTATCCGACGCAAATCCGCAGCCTTGGGAGAACATCGATGAAGCAACTCATTCTACTTGCGAGTGCGATCGCGCTCACCGCGGCGGCAGCCGTGGCGGCCACGATCCCGGCGCCGCCCCCAACCCCGAAGGACGCAACTGTGGATGTGGTGCAGGGCACCAACGTGCCCGATCCTTATCGCTGGCTCGAGAACTGGTCCGATCCCAAGGTCGTCGCCTGGAGCGAGGCGCAGAACAGCCGCACCCGCGCCTATCTCGACGCGCTGCCCAGCGAAAAACCGCTGCAACAACAGCTCGAGAAACTGATCACGGCGACCTCGCCGGCATTCTTCAATCTGGAGCCGCGCGGCCATCTCGTCTTCGCGATGTACTCCGATCCCAACGTGCAGCAGCCGATGCTGGTGACGCTGAACGCCGCCGCCGATCCGGCCAGCCGCAAGGTGCTGATCGACCCCAACGCACTCGACAAGTCGGGCCATATCGCCATCGACTGGTCTGTGCCCTCGAACGACGGGACCAAGCTCGCGGTTTCGATGTCGATGAACGGCAGCGAAGACGGCACGTTGCATGTCTACGACGTGGCGACGGGCAAGGAGATCGAGGCGCCCATTCCGCGCGTGCAGTACCCGACCGCCGGCGGATCGCTGGCATGGTCGTCCGACGGCAAGGGATTCTACTACACCCGCTATCCCGGCCCCGAGGCCCCCAAGGACGATCAGCACTTCCACATGCAGGTCTACTATCACGCACTCGGCACCGACGCGGCGAAAGACGCGCTGATCCTGGGCAGCAAGGACGGGCTGGAGAAGGTCTCGGAGATCTTCCTCGACAACCGCAACAACCTGAACACCGTCATGGTGATGGTGCAGCGCGGCGACGGCAATAATTGGGCCTTCTACGTGCTGCAAAAGGGCGCGGCTCCGATCCGCGTCGGCAATTACGGCAGCGGTATCGTCTACGCCACCTTCGGACCCGACGGCGCGATCTACGGCATCTCGCGCAAGGACAGCTCCAACGGCTTCGTCGTGAAGCTGGACAAGCCGGTCGCCGACGGCCTGGCCACCGCCAAAGTGCTGGTGGGGCAATCCGACGTGGCAATCGAGTCGGGTGGCGCCGAGTTCGGAAACCCCGATCTGAGCTTCAGCAAGTCGCGCCTGTTCGTGCGCGACATCGTGGGCGGTCCCCATCAGGTGCGCGTGTTCGGCCTCGCGGGCAAGCCGATGGGCAAGCTACCGCTTCCCGAAGTTTCGGCCAACAGCGAGATCGTGACGCTGGCGGACGGACGCGTGCTGTTCAACGTCACCACGTATCTGCGTCCCGTCTATTACGAAGCCTGGGAGCCGAAGACCGGCAAGGCGGAGGAAACGGCGCTCAAGGTGACCTCGCCGGTGAGCTTCGAGGACGCCGTGGTGACCCGTGCCTTCGCCACGTCCAAGGACGGAACCAAAATCCCGGTCAACATCATCATGAAGAAGGGCACCAAGCTCGACGGCAACAATCCTACCCTGCTTTACGGCTATGGCGGCTACGGCATCAGCCAGACCCCCGGATTCCTGGGCTCGACGCGGCGCATCTGGCTCGACGCGGGCGGCGTTTATGCGATCGCCAACATCCGCGGCGGCTCGGAATACGGCGAGCGCTGGCATCAGGAAGGCATGCTGCTCAAGAAGCAGAACTGCTTCGACGACTTCACGGCGGCGGCGCAGTACCTGATCGATGCCCACTACACCTCGCACGCCAAGCTGGCATTGATGGGCGGGTCCAACGGCGGATTGCTGATGGGCGCGGTGCTGACGCAGCATCCGGACCTGGCGCGCGCCGTGGTTTCGGAGGTCGGCGTCTACGACATGATACGAAGCGAGCTCGACCCCAACGGCTCGTTCAACACGCTGGAATACGGCTCGGTGAAGAACCCCGAGCAGTTCAAGGCGCTGTTCGCCTATTCGCCCTATCACCACGTGACGGCGAAGACGGCCTATCCGGCGGTGCTGATGACCACGGGCGCGACCGACGGGCGCGTGAACCCGATACACTCGCGCAAATTCACCGCAGCGCTCCAGGCGGCAACGTCCTCGGGATATCCGGTGCTGCTGCGCACCAACATGAAAGCCGGCCACGGTATCGGCAGCTCGCTGGCCGACCGTATCGCGGAAACGGCCGATTACATGAGCTTCCTGTTCGATCAACTCGGCATGGAGTATCACAAGGTCTCGTAAGCGGGCCGCTGGCCGCGTGGTATGGACCGACGTCCTTTCCACCCTCCCTCAAAGGGAGGGTGGATTTTCTTGCGATATTGTCTTTGCCGCGACCTTGGGCATCGACACGACGTGGACGTCGCGCTGCGGGAACGGGAATTTGATGCCGGCTTCGTTGTAGCGGTCCCATACCGCCAGCAGCACATCGCTTTTGACGTTCTGGGTACCGTTGCGCGGGTCTTCGATCCACATGCGGATTTCGAGGTCGATGCCGTTGTCGCCGAACCCCTTGACGAGGCAGAGCGGCTCGGGGCGATCGATGACGCGCTTGACGCTCTTGGCCGCCTCCACGCCGAGCGCAATTGCCTGGCGCAGGTCGGACTCGTAGGAAATCCCGACCGGCACGTGTAGGCGAAGCCGGATGTCCGAATAGGACCAATTCTCGACCCCGTTCTCCAGGAAGTAATCATTGGGCACGAGATGCTCGACGCCATCGCGCGTGCGCAGCGTGACGTAACGCGCGCCCATGCCCGTGACCCAACCATAATTGTTCTTGTATTCGATGATATCGCCGGGCTTGATGGTCTTGCCGATCAGAAGCGTGAGGCCGGCGAAGAGATTGGCCACAATACGCTGCAGGCCGAGGCCGACGCCCAGGCCCACCGCGCCGAACGCCACCGTCAGCGTGGTCAAGTCCACGCCGACCGTCTGCAAGGCGATAATGACCGCGAGCGCCGGAAGGAAAATCTGCAGCAGCTGCGAGAAGAGAACCTGCAGCGACGGCGTTAGCGACGACGACTGGCTGATCTGCCGCTGCACCACGCGATAAATGAGGCGCGTGAGCCATAACAGCACGATGAGGACGATCAGGGCGTGAACGGCGTCCAGCATGGTGATGAAATGGATCTTGTCGCGCTCGTAGACGCGAACTCCGCGCAGATAACCGACGAGCGGCCAGTAGAGGTGCAGGATGCTCAACGCCGCAAGCGACCACGCCACGCTCGAGATCGCCGCACTGGCCGTGGGGCTGCGCACCGTGAACGACAGAAGGCGGATGACGATCCAGGCAAACACGAGATCGAAGGCGGCGTCGACGAACGGCGTCTGTACGCCGAGTGTCAATCCGGCGCCCTCGGCTGCCCCCAGCATGATGAGCCAGAATAACGGCCCGGCGATGTATTCGGCCGAACGGACGAAGCCGGGCGCCCAATTCTTCGGCACCTTGCGATGTGCGAAGCGGGTTAGCGATGGGTGCACAAGCCGTCCGAACCAGAGCGCCAAAAGGCCGCTCGCAGCGACGACACCGCACTGGGCGAGGAATTCAGGCGCCTTCACCTGGACTATCAGGCGATGGGGCATTTCCGCGAAAAACCGGCGGGGATCCCAGAATGGAAAAATCTCGATCATGGGCGCGTGAATCGAAGGCCGTATATCATCGTATCCAAATCGCCCAGGTTCAAGCCGTTGTTGCGGCCGCGACTCGACCCGGCTTAAGGTGTAGCCACCGCAGCATCGCCGGAGTGCCCCAATGAAGGTCGTCGTATTTGAGGTCGAAGAACGGGAACGCAAGGTATTCGAGAAATCGTGTCCGGGCGACTGCACCCTGATCGAGGAGCCGTTGCGCCTGACCAATGCAGACGCCTACGCGGACGCCGAAATCGTCTCCACCTTCATCTATTCCGAACTCAAGGCTGATGTGATCGCCAAGCTGCCTAAGCTGAAGCTGATCGCCACGCGCTCGACCGGATACGAGCACATCGATCTGAAAGAGTGCGCAAAACGCGGGATCGTGGTGTGCAACGTGCCCAGCTACGGCTCGAATACCGTGGCCGAGCACATCTTCGCGCTCCTCTTGTCGATTAGCCACCGCATGCCTGAAGCGATCGAACGCGCCCAGCGCGGGTCGTTCTCGCCGCTGGGGCTCCAGGGCTTCGACCTCGACGGCAAGACCTTCGGTTGCATCGGCACCGGCAGCATCGGCAAGTACGTCATCAAGATCGCCAAGGGCTTCGGCATGGACGTCGAGGCGTTCGACGCCCGGCCGGACATGAGCTTTTCCGTCGCGATGGGATTTCGCTACGTCAGCCTGGACCGACTGCTTGCGGATTCCGACATCATCTCGCTGCACGTGCCGTCGATGCCAGAGACCCACCATATTCTGAACGCCGCCGCCTTCGCGAAAATGAAGGACGGCGTAGTTATCATCAATACCGCGCGCGGCGGCCTGATCGAAACCAAGGCGCTTATCGAGGCCTTGAACAGCGGCAAGGTGGCCGCGGCCGGGCTCGACGTACTGCCGGACGAGCCGATGATCCGCGAGGAAGCCGAACTCATCAACTCGATCTACGCCAAGGAGCACGATTTGCGCAATCTCGTGGCCAACCATGTGCTCTTACGGATGCGCAACGTGGTCATCACCCCGCACAGCGCCTTCAACACCCGCGAAGCCGTGGGCCGCATCGCCGAAACGACCGCGGCGAATATCGCGGCGTTCATGGACAGACGGCCGCAGAACATGGTGGTCAAGCACTGAGGCGGCCCCGGGACTTCACGGAGCCGGGTTCTCGGCGGCTTCGCCGAGCTTGAGCACCGCATCCACCAGCTTGTCGACGTCGCAAATCTGGGTGCGATGGTTTACGAAGGCCGCGCGGATCGCCAGCTTGCCGCGGATGGTGGTGGTGGACGGCGCGGCGATGCCGGATTCGTGCAAATCCACCACGATCTTGGCGTTCACGGCGTCATCCGCGCCATAGCGGAAGCAGACGATGTTGAGCTGGGCCGGGGCCAGCAGCTCCAGCTTCGGCTCCGCGCGCACGCGCTCTTCGAGATGACGCGCCAGCGCGCAGGTGCGCGCCATCACGGCGCCCATGCGGTCCGTACCGAATGTTTTCAGCGTGAACCAGGTCTTCAGCGCACGGAAGCCGCGCGACAAGTCCGGCCCGTAATCGGAGAACCAGGGCGCGCCGGCGGCCAACCCCTTCGCACCGGGGCGCAGATAGGCGGCCGGCGTGACGAAAGTCTCGCGATGAAGCTCACCGTCGCGCACCAAGAGGAATCCGGCATCGTAAGGCACCTGACCCCATTTGTGGAAATCGAAGGCGATGGAATCCGCCTTCTCGATGCCCTTCACCAGCGGCTTCAACTCGGGCGACAGCACGGCGAGCGCACCGAAGGCGCCGTCGATGTGGAAGCGCAGGCCTTCGCGGCGGCTGATCGCGGCCAAGGCTTCGAGATCGTCGATGGCCCCGGCGTCCACCGTTCCCGCCGTACCGATAACCAGGAACGGCTCGAGGCCCTCCGCGCGATCTTCCTCGATGGCGCGTTGAAGCTTGACGAGATCGATGCGGCTGTGGTCGTCGGTCGGAATCATGTGCAGCGCGCTCGTGCCCAGTCCGCACAATTCGAAGGCCAGCGGAATGCAGCGATGCGCGGCGGCCGAGGTATATGCACGGAGCTTGGCGCCCTCGCTCCTCACCCCGTCCACCCTGACTTTCCGCCCCAGCGCGGCCGTGCGCGCTACCAGAATGGCGATGAAATTGGCCAGCGACGTTCCGGTGACGAACAGGCCCGTGGCGCCTTCGGGGAACTCGAACATCTGGCGGGCCCACTCGACGATCTGCCGCTCGACCTCCACCGGCATGTGATCGCGCCCGCCGAGGTTGGCATTCAGGCCGGCCGCCAGCATCTCCGCCAGCATGCCGACGGGTGTGCCGCCGCCGTGTACCCATCCCATGAAGCCGGGATGCACATTGCCCGCCGCATAAGGCACGACGTAGTGCGCAAACTCTTCGTAGACGCCGGACAGATCGGTGCCCGCGCGGGGCAGCTTGGCGCGGAAGCGGTCGCGCACGTCCTGCGGGATGGGGCGCCAGACCGGCCGCTCGCGCACCTTGGCGAGATAGTCGATCATGTCGTCCAGCATACGATGGCCCTGCGCACGCAGCTCATCCCAGTTCTCGGGATCGAGGGTCACACCGGTTTTTTCAGGCTCTTTCACGCAGTTCGCACCCGGATTCTCCGGCGCGTTTATAGAGCATATCCACGAACGCGTCGAAGACCTTGCGCATCTGTCGCGGCTTGTAGGGGAAGACCTCCGGCGGGTCCATGTCGTGGACAATGGCCGTGTTGTCCGCCTCGAACACGAGCAAATCTCCGTCCGGCGTCTCGGCACAATCGACCTGGAAGTAGTCGAGGCCCAGCCGGTGAATCATTTCCTCCAGCGCCGCGGCGTGGCGCCGCGCAAAACCGCCGTCGAACGTCTCGAAGAAGTGGGCCTCTTCGGCGCGTTTTTCGGGGCTCATCGACATGTCGGCGTTCAGGTACCAGATTTTCCACAGGTCGGAGATCGCCATGTGGCAGGCGTAAGGCCGTCCGCCGACGCAAACCAGCCGGTACTTGCGGAAAAGGCCGTCCCGGGACGCGTATTCGACATAGGGCGAAAGGAAAAATTCGGCCTCTTCGCGCATGGCAAGATAGCCTTCGATTTCCGCGGGCGTGTCGATCTTCATCAGGCCGCGGCCGGCATGCGAACCGATGGGGCGGACGATCAAGGGAAAATGCGCCCGGCCGAGCAGCTCCGGCAGCCGCGAGTGATCCCTGGCCAAGTCCGTCAACTCGGAGCGGATCAACCTTGCCGTCGAGGGAATGATGAGTCCCGGCAGACCGTGCAAGAGATTGCAGAGACGATCGCGGTCGAGCGCGCGCAGGCGATGCGGCAGATTGAGAACCGGCAGCGCGGCGGTGAGCCTTTCGATCTCGTTCAGCGTCTCCTGAGTCTTGGGATCGTCGGGGGCCACCACGATGGCGACATCGTGTGGCGGCAGCACTTGCCCGGAGTCGGGAATGACGTACAGCGTGGTCAACTCGACGTCGCTGCCTTCGAGCAGAAATTCGATGGGCGTGTTGCCGCCGATGTCCATTTCGGCCGCAAGCGCCAGCACCCGCAAACCCGGCCGGGAGGCGGCGCAAGGCGAGCGGAACAGCGTCTGATAGGTCAACACTTCTTTCTGGATCGCCAGGCCGGTCGGCTGGTCGCCCAAAAGCTGCGCGATGACCGATAGATCCATGCCGATGCCGGCGCCCGCTGCATCGTCGGTCACTTTCTCCATCAACGCGTGCCAGAGCGGGTGCAGATCGGTTCCGGCAAAAGCCAGCCGGGTGAGTTTGGCCACGCCCAAACGATCGGTCGCGATGTTCATGATTGCTCCGCCAGAAGGTCGATTTTCGCCGTCACGGTGTGGATGTTTTCGATAATGCGCTTCACGTTGCGTTCGATCACGGCTTCGTCGCCGTGCCAAGCCTCGGAGGCGGTCCGCGCACCGAGCGCCAAACGCAGGACGGACCCGCAAGGAAGCTTCACCGGCTGGCCGATATGGCAAAGCGTTGCCGCCGCGCGGCGCTCGTCGTTGTTGCTGCCAAGGGCCAGTTCGCGGTTGAGTACGCGGTACAGGTTCACCATCGCGTCGTGCGAAAGTCGGCCGGAACTCACCTTGACGAAGAAGGGAAACACCGTCGGCACCGGCATCTCGCCGTCCGCGCGGTCGAGCGGGCAGCCGCCCTCCTCCTTCATCCATTCCAGCGAACGCGAGCCCGCCATGATCTGCGGCACCGCCTTCGACAGCCGTGTGAACAGCGACGCGGCAAAGCGTGACGGCAACGCATAGAACGCGGACATTTCTTCCAATGCCGCTTCCCAGCGCAGCCATTGTCCGAAATTCGGCTCGGCGGACAGCGCGGCGCGCAGCCTTTGCCACTGCGCCGGCAGGTCGAAGCGCGTCGCGTAAGCGGCAAGGCCGTTCGGAGCATCGCGATCCGCAATGCGGCACGCCAGCGCGCGCGGCACCAGCGTGGCTCCGCAGAAACCGGGCGCCGTGAAGAACTTCGAACCGGTCACGAGCACCATCCAACCGCGTTCCAACGCGGACTTCAGGCGCGTGCGCCCGCTGCGCAGCTGACAGGCATCGACCACGATTTGAACGTCACGGGGCCAGCACAGGGCGATGGCTTCGGCGCAAGCTTCGGAGGGCGCGCGCCATCCCAGCTTGGAGGAGTCCATGATCTGCAGCAGAACTTTCCGCCCGGAGGCGATTTCGCGCTCGACCGCGCTCATCACGGCATGGTCGATCTCGGCGGCGCTGCGGCGCGTGCCGTCTTCGCGGAACAAGGGGATGGGGATGCTGGTGACGGCCTCGCCGTCGATCGATGCACCCTTTTCGACCGTCTCGCCGAGGGCGGTGCTGGCGGAATAGTGCTGGCCGCGGCTGGTGAAAGCCGTGCCGCTGCCGGTCTGGTCGGCGGCGCAGACGATGCTCGTCACCGGCCCGCCCAGCGCCAGCTTTGCCAGGAACAGCGCATGTAACTGGGAGTCCGTGCCGGACGGCGAAAACACGACGTCTGTGCCCGAGCCGACAAGGCCCAACATCAGCAGCAGCGATCGCCGCATGCGCTCGACCTGCTGCTCGAAAGCCGTTTCCGCCCCGCGCGCGGCCATATCGCGCACGAGCGCATCCCGGGCCTGACCGATCCGCGCAAAGGCCGTCTCGGAGATCGACGATGCCGTCGAAGAACAAAACTCGATCGTGCCCGTCCGCGGGTGCGGCGCGCAGCCATACACGTTCAACCCCGTTGCGGGATCGATGCGCAGCCGCTCGTCACCGCCCCGAGTCAAAAGCGACGCGAGGGGAAAATGGATGGCTTGCCATGAATTCACCACGTCGCCGGGGCATATTTCTGCCCTGTCGGCCGGTAGTGCGGCGGCTATACCCATGCAATCGGTCCCAAACCCGTTGCAGGATCGTCAGCCCTTTTGGTTAATTAGTGGTTTCGCAACCTTACCGTGCGTTCACACTTTGAACAGGACCTCATCGGGAGAGTCACATGAAAATCGGATTCATCGGCTTGGGTGCCATGGGCAGCGGCATTGCCGCCAATATCCTCAGGGCCGGCCACGAAGTGGTGGCCTGGAACCGGTCGCCCGGACCGGTGCAGGCGCTGGCCAAACTCGGCGCCAAGGTCGCGGATACGCCCGAAGTGGCCCTGCAGTCCGACGCCCTGTTCTCGATGCTGGCAAGCGACGCGGTGATGCGCGACGTGGGCCTTGACGGGGCCCTGTTGGAGCGCGCGCCTGCCGGACTCCTGCATGTGAACATGGCGACGGTCTCGGTCGCCTTCTCGCGCGAACTCGCCGAGGTGCATGCGCGGCACGACCTGCACTATATCGCCTCGCCGGTGTTCGGACGGCCCGACGTCGCCGCGGCCGGCACGCTCACCATCATCGCTGCCGGTCCGAGCGAGGACATCGAGCGCGTGCGCCCCATCCTGGAGAAGCTCGGTGCGCGCTTCGCAGTCGTGGGCGAAAAGCCCGAGCAGGCCAACCTGTTCAAGATCGCGGGTAACTTCATGATCGCCTCGGCCATCGAGGCGATGGGCGAAGCCGCGGCGCTGCTGCGCAAGGGCGATGTCGATGCGGGGGGGTTCTTCGACGTGATGACAGCCGGCCTGTTTGCCGCCCCGGCCTACAAGATCTACTCGAAGATCATCGCGGAGCAGAGTTACGTACCGGCCGGATTCAAGCTCAGCCTCGGCTACAAGGACGCGGGACTGACGCTCGCCGCCGCGCGCGAACTGGAAACGGCGCTTCCCCTGGCTAGCGTGGTGCACGACAGCTATCTCGAAGCCATGGCGGCGGGATGGGGCGAGTTCGACTGGTCGGCGCTGGCCAAGCTTGCCGCCAAACGCGCCGGCCTCAACGACTGACCGGAGCCCCGCTCGACGATCTTCCGGCCGGCGTCGCAGGCGAGGCGGATGGCCCGGTCGCGGGATTTCGCTTCTCTGTCTTCGGGGGATTGCGTAAGACGAACCTGTGGCCGAACTCGGCCGCCGGACGTCTTGCTGCGGAAAGCCGATGACCCAATCCAATTTCGTTCTCACTGTCTCCTGCCCCGACCGCATGGGGATCGTCGCCGACGTTTCGCGCTACTTGTTCGATAACGGCTGCAACGTGGTCGACAGCGCGCAATACGGCGACCCGGACAACGGCCGCTTCTTCCTGCGCATTTCGTTCGCGCCGGGCACGTCGCTCGACAAACTGCGCGAAGGTTTCGGACCCATTGCAGCCAAGTTCGCGATGACGGCGGGCATCCACGATTCCGCGGTCAAGACGCGCACGCTCATCATGGTCTCGAAGCTGGGCCATTGCTTGGTGGACCTGCTCTATCGCCATCGTATCGGCGCGCTTCCGATCGAGATTCCGGTGATCGTTTCGAACCACCGCGACTTCGCCGACGTCGCCGCGGCGCACGGCATCCCGTTCCGCTACCTGCCGGTCGGCAACGAGAACCGCCGCGCGCAGGAAAAAACC
>Ga0187810_10000302_pt1 | contig 20542 bp, 17 predicted proteins | sample NC_wetland_sal_i_9_FD_132963 | JGI IMG/M metagenome (GOLD analysis project Ga0187810, IMG submission 132963) | Wetland sediment microbial communities from Neuse River Estuary, North Carolina, USA - ASW_5 | ecosystem: Environmental > Aquatic > Freshwater > Wetlands > Sediment | place: USA: North...
ATAATTCCCAATTATCGATATTGCCGGGCGCAACTATACATTGCAGCGAACTGTACTTCCAGTGCCGGGCTCTGCCCATCTTTGGAGAAGGTTCAGGGGCTCTCGTCAGGCCCGAACAACCTTCTCTTTTCCCTCATTGATCATTCTACAGGCATTACGCGTGTCGATCACAAGCTTTGACCAATTTACAAGTGATTGATAGTCAACAGCGTCATGGTCGGTGATGATCAATACCGCGTCGAATGCCTCAATAATCGCGCGCTCAAACATCACGCTTTTCCCGCAGTTCAAGGGAGCGTGCCCAAGCGTCGATGGAATATTAGGACAATGCGGATCGTAGTACTGCAAATTGCCGCCTTGCGCGGCTATTAATTCCATTATTCGAAGGGCCGGGCTCTCTCTCGTATCATCGATATTCTTCTTATAGGCGATACCAACAACAAGGACTTTAGCGCCGTTAAGCGCACGCGAAAACCGTCTGGAAAGAGCGTCCGCAAGAGCCCGAACGACGGTGTTCGGCATTTCACTGTTGATCTCCGCCGCCAATTCAGTGAGACGCATGTCGAATTGAAATGCCTTCGCCCGCCAAGATAAATAAAATGGGTCGATTGGAATGCAATGCCCACCCAAGCCGGGACCAGGATAGAATGGCATGTAACCATACGGCTTTGTCTTGGCAGCATCAATTACCTCCCATATGTCAATTCCCATGTGTACAAAAGCGAGTTTTAGTTCGTTCACGAGTGCAATGTTTACGGCTCGAAATACATTTTCGGTGATCTTTACCGCTTCTGCCGTCTGTGTGTCGCGGACTACGTAGACGCTCTCAAAGGCTAAGCGATAAAGCGCCGCTGCAAGAGCCCCTGACTCAGAATCAATGCCACCTACAATCTTAGGCACAACGCTGAGGTCGACTACATTTCCGGGGTCCACCCTCTCAGGGGAAAATGCGAGCATGAAATCGCTTGTGGCGCTAAATCCACTTTGCTCGAGAATTGGGCGCACAACCTCGGCAGTCGTCCCAGGATAAGTCGTAGATTCTAGAACGACGAGCGTTCCTGGGCGTAAGCGCGTCTGAATGGACTTGGCTGTCGCGATTACAAATTCAAGATTTGGCTCTCTCATGGCAGTGAGTGGGGTTGGTACGCAGATAATTGCTGCGTCAACACTAGTGAGATCGAGAAAGCTGGTTGTGGCGAAAAAGCGGCCAGACGCGTTCATGGTAGCAATTGTTTCGGTAGAAATATGCTTGATATAGGTCTCGCCGTTGTTGAGTTGTTGAACCTTCGTGGCATCGATGTCGAAGCCGATTGTATGAATTCCTGCACGGCAGAATACGTGTGCGAGTGGTAGGCCTACGTACCCCAAACCGATTACACCGACTTTCACTGAGCGATCAGCGAGCTTGCGCCGAAACTGATCACGCGTAGTAAGGCGTTCAGCGGTCCCCACGTCCGCCCCCCTCATCAATACAAGACAGCTAAGTCTATGCTCCCTCCGGTAGAACCGCACATCGGCGCGCAATTGAAGCCTTTCCGAGAGCATCTGTAGTCGCGGATTGGCAGGTCCTCCGTAACCGGCCAATGAGCACGTGAAGGACGAGCTTTCTTATGTTGAAACATGACTTAAGAGGCATGATATTACCTTTTAATCAAACATCTCGCTATTAAAGAGTAATATCATGCCTCTTAAGTGTATTGCATTTAAGAGGTTGAAATATTCCGTATATAAGCTCATATCACCTGTGATGGGTACAAAGGCACCTATTAGTGGACCAGTCATCAAAGACGCCTGAGGAGCTACAGAAGGAACTGGGCGTGCGGCTCAAGGCTCGGCGGATCAGCCGTAATCTCTCGCAAGCACAGCTGGCCAAAAAGGCAGGTGTGTCTCTCAAAACCTTGCGGAATCTCGAACACGGGGAGGGGTCGAGTGTCGAGACACTTGTGAGAACACTGAAGGCTTTAGACGCGACTAATACTCTCGATTTATTGGCCCCCACTCCCACGGTTAGTCCCTTAGCTATCCTGAAGAACGCTAAGCCGCCGCAGCGTGTTCGGCGGGCCCATAGCCGTCCATGAGCACCTCAGCCATTGAAGTCCGGATTTGGGGCACGCGCGTCGGCGCTGTCGCGGCCGACCCCCGTTTAGGCGCCTACGTCTTCGAATACGATCCTGCTTGGATACGCAAAGGCATTGAACTCGCCCCTCTCATGATGCCGACAACACAAACCGACTCGCGTTTTGTTTTTCCCGAGCTTCCGTCTTCTTTTCAGAAACTTCCTGGTCTCATTGCAGATGCGTTGCCAGACGATTTCGGTAACGCGCTTATCGACGCATGGATGGCTCGGAAAGGCGTTGCCAAAACAGACATTACAACTCTCGACAGGCTTTCCTATATGGGAAAGCGGGGGATGGGTGCTTTAGAATTTCGACCTGCGACCGGCTCAAGAATAGAAAGCGCCAAACCTCTTGAGATGAAGAGTCTTGTAGAGGCCGCGCGGACGATTCTTAAGGGCGACATTTCTAACGATACTGCAGCACAGGCCGCGCTTGCCAATATTATTCGCGTCGGAACCTCAGCGGGTGGCGCGAGGGCAAAGGCCGTCATCGCATGGAACCCCCAAACTCAAGAAATCCGCAGCGGACAATTCGATGTCGCTCCTGGCTTTGAGCATTGGTTATTGAAATTCGACGGTGTCGGTTCCGACTTCGAATTGGGCGTATCAAAAGACTATGGTCGCATTGAGTATGCGTATTATCGAATGGCCAGTACAGCGGGTATCGAAATGATGCCTTGCCGCCTGTTGCACGAGAATGCCCGGTCACACTTCATGACCAAACGATTTGACAGAGACGGAAACACAAAACACCACGTACAATCTCTGTGCGCACTCAGTCACCTCGACTATAGGCAACGAGCAACGCACTCCTACGAGCAACTCTTTCTCACAATAAGCCAGCTCGGGCTTGACGACACCGCGCGTCGCCAAGCATATCTGCGTATGGCATTCAATGTGATGGCGCGAAACTGCGATGACCATACGAAGAACTTTGCCTTTGTACTCCGCAAAAACGATCAATGGGCATTATCGCCAGCCTTTGACGTAACGCACGCGCACAACCCTGAAGGTGAATGGACGGCTCAACACCTGATGAGTGTGAACGGGCGCTTTGACGATATTCGGCTGGACGATTTAGTATCTGTCGCTGATCGTTTTGGCATCATTGACGCTGGTGATGCTCTTGCCTCAGTGCGTCAAGCGGTCAGCCGTTGGCATAAATTCGCTGAGGAAGCCGGCGTAGGCGCAATGGAAAGTACGCGCGTGGCCCAGGACTTCCGGCCGCTTTAGGTATGTGCGGCGGAGCTATCTTGGTGGGGGCACTGATAAACAACGACAGCGACCCTACGGACAGGTGCTTTGAACCGTTAGCGTCGTACCCGATGACAATGCAGTTGCAACCGTTGCCAAGCCTGTGAGGATGATCGCACTGTTTGCCAGCACATCGTTGCGCGCCTAGTCGTCGCCTTGCATTTGGTCATTAGCATCAAGAATTGCCCATATCTCTGCTGAGACTTTGTCTGCCGCAAGCCGAAGCGCTTCATCAATATGAACGTACCGCTGTGTTACGCCCCGCGCAGCATGGCCGAGGAGCGCGGCAATAGTCAATTCAGAGAAGCCGAGATCGCCCGCCACGCTCGCGAAGGTGTGTCGCAAGGTGTGTGGCGTCACGTCCAAGAGTTTCGCGCGCGCGCAGACGCGTTCCAGCACACGAACAACACCAATGAAATGTCCCTCACCAAGATCGGCCGGGAAAAAGAACGGTGAGTTCGTTTCCAGCTGAGCCAGGAGAAGGTCGACGGCGGCTTCGCCAATCACCCGTAACTGCGGTCCGGTCTTGGTATCTGCAAACCGAATTGCCCGCTCATCGGCATCAAGCCAATTGCGCTTGAGCCCAAGGCCTTCCATCCGCCGAAAACCTGTCAGCAGCAGAAAGCGTATAGCCGCAAGCCCAATGGGATGTTCACCGTCCGCTTCGGCCACACGCATGGCCGTTCCGAGTTGCGCGAGTTCGGCGCGATTAAGCCTACGATCGCGCGGCGTTCCGGCCAGGAGCCGAACGCCCTTGGCGGGATTGCCTTCGATCTTTCCCAGACGTGCAGCGTGTTCGAGGATCGCACGCAGCGTGGACATTGTCCGAGCGGCGGCACCATCGCCGCCCGTCGTCACGCCGCCGCGCTTGCCGACGCGTGCTTTCGACGTCTTACCGACGGCGATATCGGCCTGCGCGCCTTCTATGTCTGCGAGTTTCAGGGCGCCGATCCGGCGCCGGCCCAAGAGCGGTTTGATATGCGCCTCGATCCGGCTGCGGTCGTTCCTCAACGTGGAAGCCTTGATAGGCCGGCGGCGGCGGCCGAGCAGGCGGCCGGCTTCTGCTTCACTCAGATACCAATCGCAGATTTCCGCGACCGTGATCGTATCGTGCGGTGTTTGTTGCTCTGCTGCCGGGTCGTGTCCGTCGGCAATTCGGCCGAGGAGGGTCTTCGCTTCGCGGCGGGCCTTCTCGACTGTCATCACGCCGTAGCGGCCAAGCACGAGCCGCCGGCTGCGGCCTTCAGCATTGCGGTACTGCACCACGAAGCTCTTGAGGCCGGAGGGCAAGACCTGGACACCGAAGCCGCGGAGCTCCTGATCCCAGGCAAACGAATACGAACCCTTGACCCTAACCTTGTTCGGTTTCAGAGCGTCGACGACGGTTTTCGTGAGTTTTTGCATTGGGATCAATGGGATACGAGCATCTTGCTTACATTAGCACAAGATGGGGGTCATGTCAGCAGAATGTAAGCACTTCAGAAGGCGTCGCCGGAGAAGAGCGGCGGCAATCGGTGGGGTCGTGTCCAAAAGAATACCGCCATACTGCGGAAATTCTGATAACGGGAAGCTGCCGGATAGGGCGTCGTAGGCCTTGGGACACCTTGCCAAGGTTAGGGTCGGGCGTTCGATTCGCCTCGCCCGCTCCAAGTTTTCCAAAGAAAATCAGAATTCTTTGCTCGTCCGTCCGTCCGCCGGGCAGCGGACGATCACCTTCTGGAACAGCCCGGCGAAGAAGCGCTCTTGCGTCCTGGGGAAGGCGCGGCAATGCGCCGGCAGAAGCTCGGCCATGTCGTGCCGCCACAAGCCCAGGGCGAAGGGCTCGAACACCGCCAGGAACAGCAGCCAAAGATAGCGGAAGGGGCTCCACCAATAAGGCTTGGCGAAATCGACGATCAGCACCCGCCCGCCCGGTTTCACCACGCGGAAGGCCTCCGCCAGCGTACGGTCGCGAACCTCCTTGGGCTGCTCGTGCAGCAGGAAGAACAGCAGCACCTGGTCGTAGCCTTGCGAAGGCAGATCGAGCCGCGACGAATCCATGTTGAAGAAGCGCACGCCGCGCGCATCGGTCAGCTTGCGCCGTGTGTTGCGCAGCTGGATCGGCAGCACGTCCACCACGTCGAGCGCACCGCCCTTGGCCGCGACGCAGGCCGCGATTTTCGGCGTCAGATCGCCATAGACGCAGGCCAGCTGCAGCACGCGCCCGCCGCTCTCGATCTCCTGCAACGCCGCATCGCGCAAACGCCGGTAGTTGGTGAGCAGGATCAGGTTCACGATCCAAAGATGGTCCCAGAACTTGACCGCCCAGGGATGGATATAGGCCCACCAGTAATGCCGGCTGAGGTAACGGGGAACCGGCACGGCGCGCGCGCCTTCTTCCGGCACGCTTTGGGGGCGTTCGGCCGCATCAACAGCCCTGTCCATGGTTGTCGAACCCCACGCTCGGCGATCACACGGCCGATGTTTAACCGATGCCGGACGGCGGCGATATGCCGGCGGCGACACGAAGTGGTCTTGAAACGGCGGCGGCTGGCTCGAAAGTCCAAAATGCCGCAGAATTATTACGTCTATTCCATCTGGCTAAACGCGCCGGATCGCCACCACGGCGTTGTGGCCGCCGAAGGCGAAGGAGTTCGACAGCGCCGCGTCGAAGCGCGCTTGCCGCGTCTCGTTGGGCACGTAATCCAGGTCGCATTCCGGGTCTGGCTCCAGGTAATTGGCGGTGGGCGGAATGAAGCCTTCCCGCATGGCGATCACCGTGGCGACGAGTTCGATGGCTCCGGCCCCGCCCAGCGCATGGCCGTGCATGGACTTGGTGGAGGAGACGGCCAGCTTGCCGGCATGTTCGCCGAACACCGCGCGGATGGCCTTGCTCTCGGTGGCGTCGTTGGCCACTGTGCCGGTGCCGTGCGCGTTGATGTAGCCGACGTCCTCCGGTTTGAGTCCTGCGTCGGCGAGGCAGGCCTCTATGGCCCCGGCCGCGCCCGCCATCGAAGGCAGCACGATGTCGGAAGCGTCGGAACTCATGCCGAAGCCCGCGATCTCGGCGAGGATTTCGGCGCCGCGGGCCTTGGCGTGTTCCAGCGTTTCCAGTACCGCGATGGCGGAACCTTCGCCCAGCACCATGCCCAGGCGCTTGCGCGAGAAGGGCCGGCAGGTATCGGGCGCCGTGACGCGCAGCGCTTCCCAGGCTTTGACGGCGCCGAAGGTGAAGCTCGCTTCGGTGCCGCCCGTGACCGCGGCCTCGACCGCGCCCGAACGCACCATCTGGAAGGCCACCCCCATGGCGTGATTGGCGGAGGCGCAGGCGCTCGCCACGGTGAAGGAGGGCCCGGTGATGCCGTGCTCCATGGTGATGTGGCTGGCGGGGGCGGAGATCATCATCTTCGGGATGGTGAGCGGATGGGTGCGCTTCAAGCCTTCGGCATAGATGCGGTGGAAACCCTCGTCGAGCGTGCCGATGCCGCCGATACCGGAGCCGACGATCACCGCGCTGCGCCCCCCCAGCCCGTCGCGGAAATCGAGTCCGCTTTGCGCCACCGCCTGGCGCGAGGCGGCCAGCGCGAACTGGGCGCAGCGGTCGAGCAGCGGCAGCTGCTTGTCGGAGAACAGCGCGGCCGGATCGAAGCCGCGAACTTCCGCCCCGATCTTGATGTTCAGCCCTTCGGGGGCGAAGCCGGTGAGGGGCCCGATGACGCTCTTGCCGCCGCGCAGCGCGGTGGCGACCTCGGCCAGGCTGTTGCCGAGCGGCGAGATGATGCCGAGACCCGTTATGACCACCCGGTTCATGCCGGCACGCCTTTCATGGCTGGATGTCGTCGAAAGGGAAGCGAGGGCGGCTTATTGCGGGTGCTGTTCGGCCGTCAGCCGCTCAACCGCGGCGATCAGGTCGCCGACGGTGTCGAAGGAAAGCCCGGCGGAATCCAGGTCGTTGGGGCTGTAAGGCACCGAGATGTCGAATTTGTCCTCGACGGCGAAAATCAGTTCGACGATGTCGATGGATTGCAGATTGAGATCGGCAAGGCGGGTTTCGCGCTTCAACGTCGCGCTGTCGGCCTTCGCCTGTTTGGCGACGATTTCGATGACGTCGGATTCCGTATTCGCCATGTCTGGGCGGCCCCCTTCGGCTTTGATGTCACGCATTCCGGACCATGGGGGGGCATACTAGCCTTTTGTTTGCGTTAGGCAAATATCGCCCCGTTGCGACAATCCGGCCGCGGCTAACGGGCCGCCCCGGCGAGGCGGAGCATCTCCGCCTGCAGTTTCGCGGCGTGCTTCCTGGCATCGAAATCCCGCTCGATGCGGGCGCGGGCGGCGGCCCCGTGCCGGCGGCGCAACGCGGGGTCGTGGAAATAGCCAAGGCACGCGTCCGCCAGGCCTGGAATGTCCGGGGGACGGCCCGGAGCCAGGCGTCCTTCCACCCCGTCCGCCAGCATCTCGCCGATGCCGCCCATGGCGAAGGCGGCGACGGGTTTCCCCATCGCCATGGCTTCCATCACGGCGCGCGGCAGCGGGTCTTCGTAGATGCTGGGCACCACCGCCACGTCGAAATCCGCCACATAAGGCCGGACATCGGGGCGGAAGCCGGCGAAGCGGACATAGTCGCCGAGCCCGAGCTGCCCGGCCAGGGCACGGCATTCTTCCAGGTGATTCGGATGCATGTCCTCGGGCGTGTCGCCCAGGATGACGAAGCGGCAGCGCTTGCGTTCTTCCTCGTTCAGCCGGTCGATGACGATGCGGGCGGCCCGGATCAGTTCGATAAAGCCCTTCCACGGCACGATGCGGCCATGGCTGCCGAAGATCACCGTCTCCCGGTCGAGCCCCAGCTCCCGGCGCAGCACCGGCGTCAGCCCGCTGGCATCGAACTCGTCGATGTCGAGCGCGGTCTGCATCGCCAGCACCTTGTCGCGGACATGATCGAACTGCGGCGCGGTGGGCTGGGAGACGCAGATGATGCGCACCAGATGCCTGCCCGCCGCCAGACGGCGGTGCAGTCCCCGGACCGGTGCCGGCACGGAAGGGTAGAGCACATGCCAGATCGTGGGCACGCCGGTGGCCGCCGCCAGCGCGCCGCCCAGAAATCCGGCCGAGGTGCCGTTGCAGAAGATGAGGTCGTAGCGCTCCCGCTTGATGCGGCGCCGCAGCCGCAGGAAGCCCGAAGCGGCGCGCATCGCATTTGCCGCCAGGCGTGCCGCCTTGAGCAGCAGCGGCGACGCGAAATCCTTGCGTTCGATGGGCCGCGACAAGGGCTCGAACGGGTTCTCGATCAGCCCCGGCTCGAAGAAAAGAACTTCGGCGGCGCCCGCTTCCTCGATCCTGCGGCTGACGATGCCTGCGCGCGGCAGCATCAGGGTGCGGTGGATGCGGGCGGGATCGAGGAATTTCAGGATGTAGAGGATGGTGCGGCCGGGCCCGCCGTTGCGCGAAGTGTCGTTGATGAACAGCACGCGCAGCTTGCGTGCGGTCTCTTGATCGCTGTCGCTCATGGTTCGGCTGTCGGCTTGGCTGTTTTGGCGGGAAGGCGTTCGACCAGCTCCCTGTACACCAGGGCGTAGCGCTTGCACATATCGCCGATGCCGAAGCGCGCTTCCACCCGGCGCCGTGCCTCGAAGCCGAAGACGGCCGCCCGTTCCCGGCTGGCACTGGCCTCGGCCATGGCAGCCGCCAGGGCCGCGGCGGAAGGCTCCTTGACCAGCCAGCCGGTCTTGCGGTCCGCGACGATTTCCGGGATGCCGCCGCCGGCGAAAGCCACCACCGGGCGCCCCATCGCCGCCGCCTCGATCACCGCCAGCCCCAGCCCTTCCTCGCGGGTGCAGTTGACCACGGCGTCGGCTTCCGCCATCACCGGCCGCGGATCGTCGACATGGCCGAGGAAGCGCACGCGGTTTTCGATCCCGCGCTTGCGGGCCAGGTTCTCCAGCATCTTCCGCTGGCTGCCGTCGCCCGCAATCGTCAGCCGCACCTCCGGCAGCAGCGCCGCGGCTTCCACCGCCAGCGCCACGCGCTTGACGGCTTCGAGACGGGCGACCACCGCGAAGCCGAACGGCCCCGCCAGCGGCGGCGGCCCCGGCTGGAAGCGGGACATCTCGATGCCGTCGGGGATGAGCGTGATCCTGTCCTGCACACGCGGTTCGAGCTTGGCCACGAAATCCGCCACGAAAGCGCTGATGGCGGCGATGCGATCCGTGGCCAGCAACGCCCAATGGCGGTTGAGGGCGCAGGAGGGATCGCGGTAATGGCGCACGCCGTGCTCGGTGCGCAGCAGCGGCAGGCCGTAACGCCGCGCCGCCCGCGCCGCCAGCACATGCGAGCCGTAGGTATGGGCGTGCAGGAGGTCCGCCTTTTCCGCGTCCAGCACGCGCCCCAGCCAGGCGATGTCGGCGGGCCCGTAGCTGCGCCGAAGATAGGCGAGGGGGTTTTCCCGTACCGGTCCCCGGTCGCGGATCCGCAAACCGGCCTTGCGGAAGAAGTCGCGCAGCTTGGGATTGGGCGTCATCAGCGCCAGGCAATGATCGGCGCCCGACAATTCCGGCCGCGAGGCCAGCTCGACCAGAAAGCGTTCGGCGCCGCCGGTCTCTCCGGCGACGACCAGATGAACGACCTTGAGGCGACCCCGGTCTGCATGCTGCATGGTGAAGGTACCGCTTGAAGCCCGCCAGTGTGGGGTATTTCCCCCATACGCGCCAGGGCCGGATTGACTTCATTGCCGCGCCGTCGTCAACAATGGACGCCCACGGAGCAGCAGCGCATATGGACCGTCTCGACGCGGTTTGGTCATCGGATTTGCCGGCCGAAGACGGGCAGGCCTACGACCGTTTCGTCGCCGGGGCAAAAAGCGGCCACTACAGCCAGAGGCGAAGCTGGGCCAGGCTGGCGGCGGCGTCCGGCACCTTCGCCCCGTCCTATTTCCTGGCGCGCCGCGAAGGGCGCGTAACGGGCGCAGCTCTCCTCTTGCGCACACGGCGTTCCGGCATAACGCTGCCCTTCGCGCAAAGCGAACGCGGTCCGGTCTGCGACGATCCGCAAGACCTGCCCGCGGTGCTGGCGGCGCTGCGCCGCTGCGCCCTTGCCCGCGGCATCCTGCGTCTTTCCGTCATGCCTTATTGGGCGGGGGCGGAGAAAGCGCAGGCGGAGGAGAGTCTCCGCCGCCGCGGATTTCGCGACCGGCAAAGCTTCGCCGGGCGGCATGTGCGCACGCTGCGGCTCGCGCTCGATACGCTGCCGCCGGACGAACCTTATGCGGAGCACGCCCCCCGTCAGGTGCGCCAGAACATGCGGCGGGCCGAACGCGCCGGCGCCACCGCCCGCCCGGGGCGAAAACAGGACATGGCGGCCTTCCGCCAGATGCACGAACAGCTGCTCGGCCTCGAGGGCAAAGGCCCGCCGCCGGCGGCCTGGTACGACGCCGTGGCGGATTTCTATCTTGCGGAGGGCGCCATCTTCGTCTGCGAGCATGAAGGAAAGATCATCTCCGCGATCTTCGTGGCGCGCCACGGCACGCGCGCGACCTATGTCATGGGGGCCTCGTCGGGGGAGGCGGCGCGCTTCCCGAAAATGATCCTGCCGCTGGCCGCGGCCATCGCCTGGGCCCGGGAAAATGGTATAGAATCCTTCGATCTCGGGGGGATTCCGATGGACGGCGACAGCGACGCCAAGCGTGCCAGCATCGCGGAATTCAAGCGCAGCTTTTCGCGCCACGAGATCGCCCTGGTGCACGAACATGTCCGCTGGTTCTGACGGATGAAAGCCTACCTCTGCGTTTCCATCGATTGCGAATGCGACAAGGGGCCGGGCTGGCGCACCAGGAAGCCGCTGGCCTTCTCGGGCATCACGCAGGGCATCGGCGAGCGCCTGCAACCGCTGTTCCGCCGCTACGGCGCCAAGCCGACCTATCTGTTGTCGCCGGAAGTGCTGCGCGACGCCGCCGCGCTGGAAACGCTGTCTGCGCTGCAAGGCGAAGCGGAACTGGGAACCCATCTGCACGGCGAATTCGCCGAGCCCGGCGCCTTCGAGCCCGAGGTCACCGCCGCCTTCCAGTGCCATTACGGCCGCGACATGGAAGCGGCCAAGCTGCATTATCTGACGGAGCTGTTCCGCAGCGCCTTCGGACAAAGCCCGCATTCGTTCCGGGCCGGCCGCTTCGGCATCGGCAGGCATTCGCTGGGGCTGCTGCAAGAACTGGGCTATGGCGTCGATTCCAGCGTCACCCCGCACAAGGACTGGAGCAAGGCCGGCGCCCCCGAAGCCTCCTTCCTCGACGCCCCCACACAGCCCTATTGGCCGGTGTTGGACGACCCGGCGCGCATCGCCCCGGGGCCCGGAAGCCTGCTGGAAGTGCCTGTGACCATCCGCCCGTCCCAACTGCCCGTCATCGGCCGCTGGCTCGAGCCGCGCTGGCTGCGCCCCACCCGCAGCAGCCTCGCCGCCCTGGTGGCATTGGCCCAGGAAGAGATCGCAGCGGTGCCGCGCAGCCGCCCCGCAATCCTCAATTGCATGTTCCATAATGTGGAGATCGTGGCCGGAACCAGTCCTTACGCGCAGAGCGCGGACGAGGCCGATGCCATCCTGGCCAGGCTCTCGGGCCTCTTGGCCTGGGCGCGGCGGGAAGGTATCAGCGTGATCGGCCTCGGCGAGGTGCCGGCGCTGTTCGCCCCATGAAGACGGCAACAAGATGATCCCGGCCCTGCGCCACGGCTGGAACGCGGCTCTTGCCGCCATCGCGCCCACGCCGCGCGCCGCCGCGGGCGCGGCGCTCTTGATTGCCGCCGCCTATGCCGCCGTCCTGGCCGTGCTGAAATGGATCCCGGTCAACGACGCCCTGCTCCTGGCGCTGACGCTGGTGATCGTCTTTCCGCTGCTGCAGCGCTGCACGCCGCGCGCCCGCTTCATCGCCCTGCATCTCATCACCCAGCTGCTGGTGCTGTCCTGGGTCTTTCACCTTTGGACGCTGGGATACGAAGGGCGCAACGCGGTGTTCGGCGGCATCCTGCCCTGGAGCGATTCCTTCGACTATTACGACGACTCGCTGCGCCTGCTGCACGGCCATCTTTTGGAATATGCCGCCAAGCGCCCGCTGTTTTCCGTCGCCCTGGCCGCGCTGCTCCGGCTCTGCGGCGGTGACCTGAGGACGCCGCTCTTGCTGTTTGCCATCTTCGCCGCCTGGGCCGTGGCGCTGGCCTCGTCGGAAGTTTGGAAGACGCATGGCGGACGCGCGGCACTTATCGTCTATGCCTTGCTGCTGTTGTCGGAGCGGCAATGGGCCGGCTTCGTCCAGACCGAAGCCATCGGCCTGCCGCTCGGCCTGATCGGCTTTGCACTATTCTGGCGTGCCGCGGCGGCGCGGCAAAGCGATCCCGGCCGGTCCAACCTTCTGGCCCTCGGCGGCCTCTTTGCCGTCACCGTCGCCTTGATGGCCCGCGCCGGACCGTTCTTCATCCTCCCGGCCCTGGCGCTGTGGTTCGCCTGGCAACAGCCGCAGACGGGGAGCGGCCGTTTGAAACACTTCTTCTTCGCGTTGCTGGCCATCGCCGCCGGCGTGGCCGTGCATATGGCGGTGTCCCGCCTTGCCGCCGGCGGCGCCAGCTTCGGCGATTATCCCGCCATCGCTTACGGCCTCTTGCACGGGCAGGATTTCACGTTGCTGGCCGAAAACCATCCCGAGCTGGCGGCGCTTTCCGCCGCTGCCCGCGCCCATGCCGCCTGGCAGATCGTGATCGGCGAGGCCTTGTCGCATCCGCTGATGACAGCCGGCCGCCTGGTGCAGTCCTTCGTCGATCTTTTCGTCTCGCGCGCCGGCTTGTTCGGTTTCGTCTGGCGCAACCCCGACGACATCGTGCTGGAGAACGGCGCCGCGCTCCATGCCGCCATGACGCAGCACGGCATCCTGGGGCCGCTTTATCTCTGGGTCGGCAGCTTCGGCCTCTACAGCCTCTTCAATGCCGCCGCGATGGCCGTCTTCGCCATCCTCTTCACCGGCGCCGCGATCTACGCGCTGATCGCCCTTTACCGCCGGCCCGCCGACGCCTTCGCCACGCTGCTGCGTTTTGCCATGGCCGGCGTGTTGCTCTCGGCCCCTTTCACGCCGCCCTGGATCACCTCCAGCCATCAGGTGCAGACGGCGACGCTGGCCTTCCTGGCCGCCGTTCCCGCCATCGTCCTCTGCGGCCGGGCACAAGCGGCCCCGCCGCCGTCACAAAGACTCATCTATCTTCCCATAGGCTTCGCCCTGGCGCTGGTCCTGGCAACAGCTCTGCTGCGGCTGGCGCCGCTGCCGACGCCGCCCTGCAGCCGGACGGACAGTTTCATGACACTTTATCCCGGCACAGCCGTGCGCGTCGTATCCGCCCGCTCCTTGCGGTTCGCGGACAAGGCGCGTGCGGATCTTCTTTTCTCCGCCCGCTACCTCCAGCGTCACAATCCGGACTACACCGCCTCCCTGCTGCAATATCTGAAAGACGGCACGGTCTATGTCGCCGCCTACGACGCGTGCGACAGCCATGCCAAGACCCTGGTGGACGACAGGGGGCTTCTCGACCTCGGCAATCGCGGCTGGCAGGCGGTCGCGGCACGCCCGCTGGCAGAGCCCAGGGTTCTGCATGTCGAGGCGCCGAAGCGTTAACACCGCAGCCAGACGGCGGTGGAAACGCGCCTAGCAGGCCTGTACAGCCAAGCGAAGCGCCTTATATCATCCGCCCTTCGGGCGGCGGGTCCGAGGGGCCGGTAAACGTCCTTCCAGGGAAGGCTATGCTCTCCGTTCGACAGCTGGTGAAATCGCTCGGCGGCTACAGGATCATCGAGGATGTGACCCTGTCGTTCGAGCGCGGCGAGATCGTCGGCCTGTTGGGCCCCAACGGGGCGGGCAAGACCACGACCTTCCGCATGCTGACGGGGCTTTACGCGCCCGATTCCGGCCGCATCGAGCTGGACGGCGCCGATATCACCTATCTGCCTTTCTACGAACGGGCCCGGCGCGGCATCGCCTATCTGCCCCAGGATTCCTTCATGCCGCGTTCGCTGACGGTCGAGGACAACATCAAGATGGTGCTGGAGGCGCGCGAACCCTCCGCCGCGCGGCGCAAAGAAACCTTCGAGCGCCTGCTGGCGCAGCTCCATCTCGAGAAACTGCGCCGGGCGCGCGTCGCCACGCTCTCCAGCGGTCAGCGCCGCCGCTGCGAGGTCGCCGTCACGCTCGCCTGTCATCCCAGCTTCGCCCTGCTCGACGAGCCTTTCGCCCGCGTCGATCCGCAGACCATCGCGGAAATCGCGGTGCTGATCCGCCACCTGACGGAACAGGACATCGGCGTCCTGATCACCGATCACAACGCCCGCGAGCTGTTCCAGATGGTGGACCGCGCCTATGTGATCGAGAGCGGGCGGGTGCTGGCGCATGGCAGCAGCGAGGAGCTCCTGGCAGACCTCGAAGTCCGGCGGGCCTATCTGGGCGAGGAGTTCCGCATATGAGGTCCGCGCCGCGAAGCTTGCGCGCCGGGCTGCGGACCCTGACGGGGCCGTTCGCGCAGCTTTCCTCGCGCAGCTTCTTCGCCGGCGTGGCGCTCCTGGTGCTGGTCATCATGGTGCTGGTGGAGGCCGTCTTCCTGGCCGAACGCTTCCCCATGGTGTTCCGCTCGGTGTTCGAGAACAATGCCGATCCCTTCGACACGGCGCTGTTGTTCCTGCTCAACAGCACGCAGGTGTTCGACCTGGCGCTGGCCATCGCCGTGCTGATGGCGGTGTATTGGACGGCGCTCAGGATGCGCGAGAATCGCGAGCTGCTGGTGCTGTTCGCGGGCGGCGCGGGGCCCTGGCGGCTGATCCTTCTGGCCCTGGCGGTGGCCGTGCTGGCGCAGCTCGGCTCGCTGACGGTGTCCGGCCTGCTCGATCCCATGGCGCTTTATGCCCAGCGCGCCGTTCTCTTCAACGCCGAATTCCGCGCCTTGCGCAAGGGCATCAACACGGGCCAGTTCTACAAATTCCCGGGCCGCGTCGCCTATGCCCCGGCCAAGGTCAGGGGCGTTCCCGGCGCCAACCGCACCCGCGGCCTGTTCGTCTACGAACAGCTGAACCCCGGCAAGTTCCGGGTGATCACGGCCGATCGCGCCCATCTCGACGGTCCCGATCCCTTCGGCCGGGTGACGCTGTCGCTGGGCGGCTTCACCTCCCATACCTTCGCCGATCCCACGGTGCCGGGCGGCTTGCAGGCCGCCCCGCCGCCTTGCACGGATTGCCGGCAGGAGAGCGGCAGCCGTTCCCGCGTCACGCTGTCGGCGCGCGACGTCACGCAGGAGATGAACACCGACCAGCTGCTGGCCTTCCTGCCGCGCGGCAGCGTCGGCGAAGAGGTGACCCTGTTCGAACAGTTCCGCGAGAAAGCGGCGCAAATGACCGAACGGCATCGCGAAGACATGCGGCTGTTGGGCGAGCGCCTGGCGCGCAGCTTCCTCTGCCTCCTGGCGCCGCTGATGGCCCTGGTCTCCGTCTGTCTCACCTCGCGCTTCACCAATTACTTCGCCCTGCCGCTGGCCTGCATGGGCCTGATGTCGCTCAACGTGGCGAGCGAATGGTTCATCAAGGCGGTGGCGCCTACCGATCCCCTCACGGCCTTCGGGGCGCCTGCGCTGTTCACGGCGGTGTTCGCTGCTTTGCTCCTGATCGAGATCGTGCGCGATCAAGGCAGGCTGGCGCGGCCGCAGCTGGCACGCCCATGAGAGATGCCGCCGCCCCCGTCCGCTTTGTCCCCTTCGGGCGGCACACGCGCTACATGCTGGCGGGCTACCTGCGCCATGTCTCGATCGTGACCTTGGTTCTTCTCGCCGTGGCGCTGACCATCGATCTGTGGCCCCAGCTGCAACAGGTCTCCGCCAGCCGGGGGCAAGGCGATCTGGCGGCGATCTGGAACGTGCTGCGCTTTTCGGCCTTGCGCACGCCGGGCCTGATCGCGCCCTTCCTGTCCTTCGCCACCTTCCTGGGCGTGTTCTGGACGGAAGTGGTGCACACCCAGTCCGGCGAACGCATGCTGGTGTGGAACAGCGGCCGTTCGCCGGCGCAATGCCTGGCGCCGGTGGTTCTGCTGGGCCTCATCCTGGGCGCGGTGGAATTTGTCTTGGACGCTTATCTCGGCCCCGCCGCGATGGCGGTGCAGATGCACGAAAGGCTGGGCCGGGACGGCCCCAGGCTGGACCGCACACGCTGGAGCGAAACCTCCTGGATCGCCCTGCCCGGCGGCCTCTTGCGGGCGGAAGTCGAATACGGGCCGCCGCCGGTGCTGCATCGCCTGACCTATTTCAAGCGCGACGCCGCCGGCCACCTCACCGAACTCGACATGGCGGCGGTCGGCCGCCTCAAGCCCGGTACGGATCTCTGGACCATGCAGCAGGGCTATTCCTGGCGGGAGAAAGCGGCGCCGGGCAGCGGCGATGCCTCGCGTTCGGTGGTCGAACTCGGCAGCAGCACCAGCGAAACCATGACGCCCTTCGCCACCCGCACGATCCGGCTCGACCTCGATCCCGCTTGGCTCGGCGTCTTCGGCATGGAGGCGCAGTACATTCCGTTCGCCACGCTGCAAAAGGTGGCCCGTTCGGAGCAGGGGCCGGAAGCCAAGAGCCTTTATCGCACGCGCCTGCAAATGCTCTACGGCGAAATGGTGCTGCCGGGCGCCATGGCGCTGTTGGCGGCGCTGTTGTCGATGCTGCTGATGGCCTACGGCACCTCCACCGTGGCCCTGATCGGCATCGTCTTTGCGGGCTATCTGGCGCATTTCGGCACCAAGGCGTGCCTCTTGATGGGCCAGACAGGTTCCCTGTCGCCGCTGCTGGCGGGCTGGTTGGTGCCCGCAGCCCTGCTGCTGGCTTCGCTGAGCGTCCTCGGCGTGATCGAAAAGAAGCGCAAGGGCCGGTGATGCCGCTTCAATGCGGCACGACGTGCTCGTGCACCGGCTTGCCGGTTTCCTTGTCGTAACCGAAGAAATCCATGGCCGTCACGTCGGGCAGCAGCCCGTGATCGTCCACCACCAGATAGACATAGACCAGCTTGACCCAGCGGTTGCCGGCCTTGCCATAGGCTTCCGGATGCCCTTTGCCGTCGAGATCGACATGGATGGTGCGTTCCGGCAGGGCGGCGATCTTGAAGCTGAAGCCGCTTTTGCCGTCGCGCTTCACCGACTTGATGCCGTAGGCCAGCATCTTTTCCATGAAATTGAGCGGCTTCTTGCGGCCGTCCACATTGTACCAGCGCCAATAGGCGGTCACCGGATTGTGGGCGTCGAGCTTGCCGTCGGCATCGAGATTGGCCGCATAGATCACGGTGTTCGAATTCACCGAGCGCTCGATATAGAAAAGCTGGTCGGGCTCCTCCGGTACCGGGAATGCCGGGCGTATGCGCGTCAGGCTGTCGAGTTCCGTCACCGTGCTGGTCAGCTGGCGGGCCTCGGCGGCGTGACCCGCCAAGAGCAGGCAAAAGACCGCCGCGACGCAGCGGGAAAGCTCAAACATCCGCATCGATCACCCCGTTGTGGTTTTCCGTGCCGGCACGCTTGCGCCGCACGGCCTCTTCATAGACGGCAAACAGCTTGTCGAAATGCTCTTCGAGATCGCCGATGCGCCGTCCGGCTTCAAGCGCGGCGGCGCAAAGCGCTTGGCGATCCCGCGCCAGCAAAGCGAGCACGGCCTTGGCCGCCGCCTCCGCGTCGCCTGGAGGATAAGTCTCGGAATAGCCCGGCCCCGCCAGGTCGCCGGCGCCGCCCTTGTCCGGCACGATCACGGGTGTGCCGCAGCTCAAGGCCTCGGCCACCACGAAGCCGTAGGTCTCGGCGCTGGAGCAATGCAACAGGGCGTCGGCGCTCGCCAGCATCCGGGCCAGGGTTTCGCGCTCGCCCACCCAGCCCGCCAGATGGACATGCGCCGCGCGCGCCGCCTTGGCCTCGATGCTGCCGCGGATGAAGCCGTCGCCGATGACATAAAGCCCGACCGGCCTTGTCTCTGCGGCCTTCGCCGCCGCCGCTATCGCCGTGCCGACGCGCTTTTCGGGATGGTGGCGCCCGATATTGACCAGCAGCGCCGCCTCCGGGGGAAGCCCGCATTTGGCCAGCATCTCGGCCCGCAGCGCTTCGTCGCGCAGCCCCGGCTTGAACCATCTGCTTTCCACGCCGAACGGCACGACATGGAGATTCTTCAAACCGTGCCCGGCGAAACGCCGGGCCAGCCAGGACCCGGCGACGATGCAGCCGTCGAAACAGGCGTTGAGCTTGCGCAGGTAAGCCCAATACCAGCCGAACAGCTTGTCGATGGTGGCGGGCCGGAAGAAGCCGCCCAGCAGCGTCTGCGGATAGACGGCGACCGGATCGGCATGCATGAACAGCATCTTGACGGCCTCGCCCTGCCAGCGCGCCGCCAGCCAGCCGCCGCGCCAGGGCGAGGAGCCTTCCAGCACCTGCGGCGCTTCGGCGTCGATGATGCGCCAGACCTCCTTGCCGCCCCAGAACATGCGGTAATTGGCGTCGAACGGCAGCTGCGGGGCGGCGACCCAGACGAGCTTGCCGCCTTCGCGCGCCTCCTCGCGATTTTCCGTGCCCGGCGCGATCACGGTGAGCGAGTGGCCCAGCCTTGCCGCCGCCTTGAACTTGCGATCGACGTAATTCTTCACCCCGCCGCCGGTGGGCGAATAGAATTCGGAGATATCGACGATCTTCACGACGCGCTCTCCGCCAGCAGCGCACGGTAATAGCCGAGGATGCGCGCCATGCTCTCGTCCCAGTCGAATTTAAGGCTGCGGCCGCGCGCGGCTTCGCCCAATCGCGCGCGCAGCGCCCGGTCTGCCGCCAAAGCCGCGATGCGCTCCGCAAAGGCTGCGGCGTTTCGCGGCTGGGCGAGATAGCCGGTCACGCCGTGCAGCACAAGAGAGCGGCTGCCCGTGGCATCGGCGCAGACGCAAGGCAATCCCGAGGCCATCGCCTCCAGGGTGACATTGCCGAAGGTCTCGGTTTCGCTGGGGAAAAGGAACACGTCGGAGGAGGCATAGGCCTCGGCCAGCGCCTCGCCTTCGAGAAAGCCGGTGAAGACGGCAAGCGGCAGTTGCTTTTCCAGCCAGCCGCGTTCGGGGCCCTGGCCGACGATCAGGGCGCGATAAGCCACCCCCAGCGCCTCCAGCCGCTGCAACGCCGCCGCCAGCGTGTCGAGTTCCTTCTCGCGCACCAGGCGCGAGACGAAGGCGACGACGAATTCGTCCGGCCCGATGCCGTAGCGCGCGCGCCAAGCCGCGGATCTTTTGCCGGGCTGGAACAGATGCGTATCCACGCCGCGTGGCCAGAGGCGGAAATTGTTTTTCAGCCCGTCCGCCAACAGCGCGTCGATCATGGATTGCGACGGCACATAGACCTCGCGGGCCGCCCCATAGGCATGGCGCAGATAGGCCTTGAGCAGCCCCGTCAATCCCAGCGCATAGGGATAATGCTTGAGATAGCTCTCGAAGCGCGTATGGCAGGAGGCGACGAGGGGGATGTTCAGCTTCCTGGCCGCCTTCAGCGCGCTGTAGCCCAAAGGATCGGGCGCCAGTGCCAGGTGCAGGAGGTGCGGGCGGAATTCGCGCAGGCGTTCCACCGCCCGGCGCGGCAAGGGGAAGGCGATGCGATATTCCGGCCGCGGCGGCAACGCCAGCGAAGGAACGGGCACCAGCGTGCCGTGATGCTCGAGCGCCGCCGTCTTGCCCACGGGCGCGAACACCAGCACCTCGACGCCCTGCCGTTCCAGGTAAGCCACCAGCCGGTTCAAGGTCAGCGCGACGCCGTCGCGGATGTAATTGTAGGAGCTGGCCACCAGGGCGACGCGCAGCGCCTCGGCCTTCTTGTCCATGACGCCAAGGCTTTCATCCCGGCGCCGCTCCATCTGGCTATCACCTTGAACGGACAATTGAAATCGTCCCTGAGCCGCCCCCACAGCGGCCTTTACAAGAGGTCCCGGGCGTGTCTTTGTCAATGTGTTTTGCGTTAAGGTCCGCCGCTCGGATCGAACAAGCATCACCACGTTTGGCTGGGGCCGATGGCCAATATTCTGATCACGGGGGCATCGAGCGGCATCGGCGCCGCGCTGGCCCGCGTTTACGCCAAGCCGGACAACCGTCTGGTTCTGTGGGGTCGCAGCGCCGAACGCCTGGCGCTGACGGCGGAACAATGCCGCGCCCGCG
>Ga0187810_10000303_pt1 | contig 20535 bp, 19 predicted proteins | sample NC_wetland_sal_i_9_FD_132963 | JGI IMG/M metagenome (GOLD analysis project Ga0187810, IMG submission 132963) | Wetland sediment microbial communities from Neuse River Estuary, North Carolina, USA - ASW_5 | ecosystem: Environmental > Aquatic > Freshwater > Wetlands > Sediment | place: USA: North...
TAGGGATCCTAATTCGGCATCAGAATGCCAAAAGTCGAGAAAATTCCCTGTTAATTCCCTGTTTAACAGGGAATCTAGGTTAGAGCGTGGTTCGCTCTAGACTGCGTCCACAGCCACTCGATCTGCTCTAACCCGGCCTGGCTCTGCGGCCCGCAAGTCGCCGCGATATTTCAACTGTCCCTGCCGAGGATAGACTCGATGATGGCCGGTCCGTGGATCATCGGCGGGCCCCGGCCTCGAGAATTGCGCGCCGGACAAGAGTTTCGAACAGCGGCAGTTTGTAGGCGTTTTTGGCGAGCGGCGTGGCGCCATCCAGGGCGGCATGGGCCGTTTCCCTGGCCGCGTTTTCGTCGATGCGTCTGCCCGTAAGGGCGGCCTCGGCCGTCTTTGCCCGGTGGGGCACGGGCGCCGCCGCGCCGAGGATGATCGCCGCGCATTTGCAGATTCCATCCGGCGACAGGTCGAGCAAGACAAAGACGTCGGCGAGCGGCCAATCGAAGGAGTCCTTTTCGCCCTGCTTCAAGTGGGCCATGCGCGTGCTCGCGGGCAGCGGCGGCAAGCGGATTGCCGTCAGGATCTCTTGCGGCTTCAGATCGTTCTCCCGCTGAATGTCCCTGTCCGGCGGCATGAAGAAATCCTCGAGCAAAACCTGGCGCACGGCGCCTTTGGCGTTCACGATCTCGACCGTCGCGCCCAACCCGACCAGCGCGGTGGCGGCCGTGGAAGGATGGACGATCGCACAGGCCATATTATTGAAAATCGCGTGATACTGGTTTTCTCCCGAAATCGCGAAGCAGTGCCCGCCGCCTTTCCGCAGGCAATGATACTCCGCCGCGCGGAAATACCAGCAGCGCGGCCGCTGCAGCAAATTGCCGCCCAGGGTCGCGACATTGCGGATCTGCGGGCTCGCCGAGCCGCGCACCGCTCCGGCGAGGGCGGGATAACGCTGCCGCAGGACGGGATGATCGGCGAGGTCGGCCAGCGAAACCATCGATCCGATGCGCAAGCCGCCGCCTTCCTCTTCGGCAACGGCGTCGAGCCCCGGAACCTCCTTCAGGCTCACCACCTTTACCGGCGCCAGCAGGTTTTCCTTCAGCAAGTCGAGAAGATCGATGCCCCCGGCCTTCACAACCGATGTCCCGTTGCGGCCCATGGCATCGGGGGAAGTTGTCATGGCGTTGGCGACGGTTGTCGATGCCGCCTCCGCCGCCTCCGAGATCGTTCTTGCCCCCACCAAGGCAAAGTGGTTCATAACCATCAGCTCCGTGAAGGAATTTTGCCGAGCGCCGCAAGGATCACCGCCGGCGTCATGGGCAGGGTACGCAGCCGAACGCCGATCGCGTTGTAGACGGCGTTGCCGATTGCCGGGGCGGTGGCGATATTGGCGGGCTCAGCGATGCCATAGGCATCGGTCGCGCTGTTCCCCTGGTAGTTCTCCAGCAGCATGACTTCGATCGCCGGCGTCTCGCACGGGCCGGCCAGCTTGTACTGCTCCAGGTTCGGGTTGACCATGCGGCCGGTGAGCTGATCGAGGATGCGGTCTTCGAACAGGGCGTAGGACAGCCCCATCAGGATGCCGCCATGCACCTGGCTCTCGGTCTGCAGCGGATTGATCGGACGGCCGCAATCCTGGACCGCCACCACGCGCTCGACCCGGACGATGCCGGTTTCGGTATCGACCGCCACCTCGGCAAACTGGACGCCGCCCAGATACTGCTTCGCCAGGGCGGCATCCCCCATGCTCCGGAGATACCCGCCGTAATCCTCGCTGCGGGAGGCCACGGCGCTGATGCGGTCCGTGCGCAGCCGGGATGCCGCCTCGCCGAAGCTCATGCTGCGGGCCGGCTGGTCGCGGACCAAGATGCGTCCCTCGCGCGCGACCAGGTCCGCGGATGCTGCGTTCAGGGCGAACGCCGCCTCGCGGAAGAGCAATTGCAGGACGCGCCAGGCGGCCGTGCGGGCCGGCGGGGTGATGGAGGCGGTCGCCCGGCTGCCGTAGGAAGGCGGCCCCGCCGGAAAATCCGTATCGCCGATGCGTACGGTGATCTCTTCGGGGCGGAGCCCGAGAACCTCGGCGACGACCTGGGCCATCACCGTGCCGGTGCCGGTCCCGATGTCCTGGACGCTCGACAGCACCTCCACCGCGCCGTCGCGCATCACGCGCACCTCGCAGGAGGAATTGATCTGGACATTGGCCATCCAGTAAGACTGCGCCACGCCGATACCGCGTTTCACCGAACCAGAATCGGCGCCGGGCGCATGTCGCCGCCGCCAGCCGATCCGTTCGGCGCCGATGCGCCGCTCCTCGCGCCGCACCGGGCTCGAGTCGATCCGGTCGCGTAGCGCGAGCGGGTCGATGGCAAGCCGCTCGGCCAATTCGTCGATCGCCTGTTCCATCCCCCAGGCGCCTGGCGTATTGCCTGGCGCGCGCATCGCGCAGCCCGGCCCTGCATTGATGAACACGTCGTGCTGCGCGGATTCGAAATTGGGACAGTCATAGAGCCCCTGGGCCACGAAGCCGACGCCGGCGCCGAGGGCAACGCCGGCCGTGCCATAGCTCAAAAGCGAGATCGCCGTCAGCGATCCGTCGCGCCGCGCGCCGATGCGCAAGCGCTGCCAGGTTCCCGGACGGTTGCCTGCGGTCATCTGTTCTTCCTGCCGGTCGAGAATGATGCACACCGGCGCATGCGCCTGGCGCGACAGGCCGACCGCGATGCGGCCGTAATCACCGAGTGTCGATTTGGAGCCGAAGCCGCCGCCCATGCCGTCAACGATCACGCGCACGCGGTTGAGCGGCAGACCGAACGCCTCCGCCAGCTCGTGCCGCACGCCGGCGGTGAACTGGGTGGATATATGGACGGTCAGCCCGTCCGCCCGCCAATCGGCGACGATCGCGTGCGGCTCCAGGCAGCAATGGGTCTGCACCTGGGTGCGATACTCGCCCTCGACGACGGTATCGGCTTGCGCGAAGCCTTGCGCCACATCGCCCCGGCTGTCGGTTGCCGGTCCGCGCACGTTGCCGTTGAGCGGCAGGCCGTGCGGCGCGGGAAACCCCGAAGGATGGCCCACGGGCGCCGAAGCGGCGTCATGGACCAGCGGCGCCGCCGGCTCGCGCGCCTTGTCCATGTCCACCACGAAGGGAAGCGATTTGTAATCGACGCGGATCAGGCGCAGCGCTTCTTCGGCGGCGGCCATGGAAACGGCGGCGACGGCGGCCACCGGCGCTCCGAAATAGCGCACGACCGCGGTTGCGGAATCCCCGGGCCGGGCGAGGACCAGGACGGTGCGGACGCCGGGATGACGCGCGGCTGCGGAGATGTCGATGGCGCGAATCTCCGCATGGGGCAATGTCGCGCGCAGGATCCGGCCGTGCAGCATGCCGGGGAGATTGGTGTCCACGGTGAAGCGGGTTGCGCCGGTAACCTTCGCGCGGCCATCCTGCCTCGGCGCCGGCTTGCCGATCACCGCGAGTTCGGCATTGGGCGGCAGCGGCGGCGGCTCGTCGAGCGGCACCTGCCGCTCCACCTCGCCAAGGCCGACGCTCAAGATGCCGGATGGGAATTTCTCGGTGCGTGTCGTCCCGTCCGCCGCCATGGTCAAGCCTTTCGCGCCTTGGCCGCCGCCAGTGTCGCGGAGACGACATGAGGGTAGGTGCCGCAGCGGCAGAAATGGCCGCTGATCGCCGCCTGGACGTCTCCGGGTGTTGGATCGGGCGTGTGCTCCAGCAGCGCCGCGCAACTCATAACCAACCCGGGCGTGCAGAAGCCGCATTGCAAGGCGTCGTGCTCGATGAAGGCGGCTTGCACCGGGTGAAGTTGGCTGCCGCTCGCCAGACCCTCGATGGTCGTCACGTTGCGCGCGCCGACCTCGATGGCCAACATCATGCAGGAGCAGACGGCCACGCCGTCGAGCCAGACGGTGCAGGCCGAACAGGCGCCGCGATTGCAGGCAATCTTGGTGCCCGTCAGGCCAAGAAGGCCGCGCAAGACCTCGGCCAGCGTCATCCGCGGCTCGACTTGAAGCGTCCGGGTAATGCCATTGATCTTCAGAGTGATCGGAACCGGTGCCGGTCCGGCAACCGGCGGGCCGCCGCTTTCCGCCGCTTCCGCTTGTCCCATGAGCGCCGAGGTGGCATCGATCATGGTCGCTCCCGCCGTGGTGAGCGCGGAACCGCGAAGAAACGAGCGGCGCGACAAACCATCTCCTGCATGTCCGCCTCTTTCCGAATTCGGCATCGGGAGCCCTTCAATCGGTGACGCGTCCTCTGACGCCGCAGGCATCGGTCATGGCGCGAGATGATGTTTCCCGATTGGCACGACGGTGCTCGCCTGAGGACCCTTTTCTCCTTCGCCCTCGTGAACGACAAATCGGACTTCGTCGCCTTCCGACAAGGCGTCGAAACCCGCGCCGACGACGGCGTTCCGGTGCATGTAAATCTCATCGCCGTCGCTCGACCGGATAAAACCGTAGCCTTCCTCCTTGAGCAGCCGCTCTATCCGCCCGTGGTTCGGAGTCTCATGTGACTTGAAGTCGCCGCGCACGGCGCGGGCATGATCCTCGAGCTGCCGGCGCGCCGCATCGAAGGCATCGCGGACAGCGACCAGGATGTCTTCATGGGCATGGTGTTCGGGCGGGTCGCGCTTGACGACGATCTCGTGTCCCGGAACGGTCAGATCGATGCGCAGATGATAGAGATTGCCCTTGTGTTGGCGGCGCATGCTCGCTTCCACCACGACACGGCAGGCCATGATCCTTCCGTAAAAGTGTTCAAGGGCGGCCGCACGCTCGCGAATATGGGCCTCGACCGCCGGCGAAGGCGCCATCTTGCGGAAGGTGATCTGGATCGGAAGCTGCATGTGCTTATTCCCGTCAGCAGATAGGTCGGGGCGGAAGCTCGATGGGGGCTTTTCCCGAGGCCCACAACGTATAAACCATCAATAACGAAGGCGGCCTAAACGGCATTGATCTGAATCAACATCTCGCGCAGTGACTTGACCTTAGATAGGACAGCGATCGGGTGACCAAATGGCAATTCGGGCGAGTGCCGAGCAATTCCCGCATGATGCCGATATCGGCGTGCGGGGGGTCGGCCGCTCCCGGGAGGAGGCATTCGAGCAGGCGGCGCTGGCATTGACGGGGATTGTCACCGATGTGGCGGGCATTGTTCCCGAGGAAGCGATAGAGGTCGAATGTTCGGCGCCAACGGACGGGTTGCTGCTCGTGGATTGGCTCAACCGGCTGATCTATGAAATGTCCGTGCGACACATGGTTTTCGGGCGGTTCGCGGTTACCATCGAGAACGGACGTCTGCGTGGCCAAGCCTGGGGCGAGAAAGTGGACCGGGAGCGGCACGAACCGGCCGTGGAACCCAAGGGCGCCACTTACACTGCGCTCAAGGCCGAGCGTCGGCCCGACGGCGCCTGGATCGTCCAGTGCGTGATTGACGTATAAGCGAGCGAAACCGCATGGATATCAGCTGCCTGTCTCGCATCTCTGAGACCGAATGGCGTCTGCCGGCGGGCGGCGCGATGCGCGTTCCGGCGGTGATCTTTGGCAGCGCGGCGCTGCTCGGCGATATGGACGATAAAGTGCTCGAGCAGATCCGCAACGTCGCTTGCCTTCCCGGCATTGTCGATGCGGCTTACGCCATGCCGGATGCCCATTGGGGCTACGGCTTTCCAATCGGCGGCGTCGCGGCTTTCGATCCGGATGAGGGCGGCGTAATCTCGGCCGGCGGCGTCGGTTTCGATATCTCCTGCGGCGTGCGCGTGCTGCTCACCGGATTGCGGCGCGCCGACATCGAAAAATTGAAGAACGATCTCGCCGACAGCCTGTACCGCAATATTCCCGCCGGGGTCGGCAGCACCGGCAAGATCGCGCTCGACGCGCATGAGATGGACATGATGCTCGAAAACGGCGCCGGGTGGGCGATCGCGCAAGGATACGGTACGCTTGCCGATCTTGAACGGATCGAGGAGAACGGGCACATGGCGGGCGCGCTCCCCGACGCGGTATCGGCGCACGCCAAGAAGCGTCAGCGCGACGAAATGGGAACTCTCGGCTCGGGCAATCATTACCTCGAGGTGCAAGAGGTGACGGCAATCCATGATGAAGCCGCCGGCCGCGCATTCGGACTGCGGCTGGGCGAAATCGTCGTCGGCATCCATTGCGGTTCGCGCGGACTGGGTCATCAAATCGGCACGGAGTTCCTGCGTGAAATGGCGATCGCGGCGCCGAGCCACAACATCGTGCTGCCCGATCTCGAGTTGGCCTGCGCGCCGATCCGGTCCGAATTGGGACAGCGCTATCTTGGCGCCATGCGGGCGGGCATCAATTGCGCGCTCGCCAATCGTCAGATTCTCACGCATCTGACGCGCCGCGTATTCGGGCATTTCTTCCCCGGCATCAGCCTCGACCTGCTGTTCGACGTTTCGCACAACACCTGCAAGGAGGAACTTCACGATGTTTCCGGCCGGCGCCGGCGGCTCTTCATCCATCGCAAGGGCGCGACCCGCGCCTTCGGCGCGCGGCATCCGAATCTTCCCGCCGTTTATGCGGAGGTCGGGCAGCCAGTCTTCATCGGAGGCAGCATGGGCACCGCTTCGGCGATCATGGCCGGAGCGCCGGCACGTCCCGAACGCGCCTTCGCCTCGGCCTGCCATGGGGCGGGGCGTGCGCTGAGCCGGCACCAGGCGCTCAAACGCTGGCATGGGCGGCAAGTGATCGACGACCTTGCCAAGCGCGGCATCGTGATCAAAAGCCCATCCGCCCGCGGCGTGGCGGAAGAGGCTCCGGGCGCCTACAAGGATATCGAAGCCGTCGTTGAGGCGGCGCATATCGCGGAACTGGCCCGGAAGGTCGCCAGGCTCGAGCCGGTCATCTGCATCAAGGGGTGACGGGTCGAAAGTGGTTTCCCGACGTTACCCGCGTGGCGTAGGCCTCACGGGCGGACTTTGATACGATTGACGATCTTGTCGACACCGAACACGTACCAGGCATCGAACTCGGCCATGTCTCGTTCGGATTCCTTGGGAACAAGGCCGTCCAGCGTGACGATCGCGTTGTGCGTCGAGACTCGGACCTGATCGGCATTGACGAACGGATCCTTTTCGAGCGCGATGCGGATCGCGTCGGTAATTTCCTCATCGTTATCGTCTTCCGGCGGGGTCACCCCAAGACCGTTGATCACGTCGCCGCTTCCGGGCACCCACCAAGCGAGCACGCCGGCGAGCCGCTTTAAGCCAAGGCCCGGCACGTCGCCATCGAGCGTGACGACGCAGTCGTTCACAGCCACCGTGATTGTTCCTGCCGACGGCTCCGGCGCTTGAACGACGTCGAGTTTGCCCTTGTCCCAGGCGGAAATTGTGCAGGCGGCGAAGGCCGTGTCTTGTTGCAGAGCATCGCAAACGAGAGTCCGGATCTGATCGTCGCCCATCGGCTCAGCGGGCGTAACGCGCAGCCGGTCGACAATCCCCAGCACGCCCGCGACGGCGGCAGCGCGCTCAAGGGCGAGCTTTTTGGCGGCGATGTCGGCGACCTCGCCCTCGATCGTGAGATCGCCCACGGCCCAACTCAAGCGCAGCGGATGGTGAGCGAGATCTATTTTCGGTTCGCTGTGCAGCGCCTTGCGGACTTTATCGAGAATTTGCTCGGTATTTTCCAAAGGCGCCTCCATGTTGACGGCTATCGCTCATAAATCCCGATCAATTCGGCAGTTTCGATCGCGTGAGCCTTGGCCGCGGTCTCGATGTCGCGGCAATGCGCGCTGCCCGGCGCGTCGATGTGATCCGCACTGAGCCCATAGAGCGTGAAATGGTAATGATGGCGGCCGTGGCCATGCGGCGGACAAGGGCCGCCATATCCCTTTTTCCCGAAATCGTTGACGGCCTGGCGCAAGGCCGTACTGCCCGGCAAGCAGTGTTCCGCGAGGCTATTGGCATTGCGCGGGATGTTGAAGGCCGCCCAGTGGTACCACGTGCCCGACGGCGCGTCGGGATCGCGGCAGATTATGACGAAACTGCGCGCCGCCGCGGGCGCTCCAGACCACGCCAAAGCCGGCGAAATATCGTCGCCGTCGCAGGTAAAGCGGCCGGGAATCTTGCCGCCATTCTCGAAGGCGGGGCTGCTCAATCGCATGGTCATCGGCGTCAAAACCCTCCGTCAAAAGACGTAAACCAGGCTATTCCGCCGCTCGCGGGTCGTCCTTGATCCATCTCAAGGCTCCGTCGGCGGCGGCGTGGTTTCCTTGCGCAACCCGATCGGGGCGGCGGAACTCCAGGGTTTTCGGATGGCTATGGGACAACAGGACGAGACCATCGCCTTTTTGTCGAATGCATCCCATTACGGATTCCCGGGGGCATCGATCGAACGCATCGAAACGCATTGTTCGATCGTCTTCCTCGCCGGCGATCGCGCTTATAAGCTGAAACGTTCCGTCGCGTTTTCCGCTCTCGATTACAGCACGATCGAGCGCCGCGAAGCGGCGTGCCGCGCCGAGCTCAAGCTTAATCGCCGCACCGCACCCGGGCTTTATCTCGGCATCCAGGCGATTTGCCGGACGCGGATGGGGGCGCTCGCCTTCGACGGCGAGGGTCCGGCCGTCGACTGGGTCGTCGTCATGCGGCGCATCGACCAGGACGATCTGTTCGACCATCTCGCCGATGCAGGACGCTTGACGCCGAAAATGATCTGCGTCCTTGCCGACGAGATCGCCCGTTTCCACGAGGCGGCGGAGCGCACCCCCGGGTTTGGCGGCGCGGACGGAATTCGCGCTGCCATCGAACTCAACCACCGGGACCAGCTGACCTTCGAAGCCGTCCTTGGCCGCACCGGCGTCGAGGCGCTGCACGAGACCTCGCTCGCCGCCCTCGAGCACGCCGCCCGCCTTCTCGATCGCCGGCGCGGCGAGGGCAAGGTCCGCCGCTGCCATGGCGATCTGCGGCTCGCCAATATCTGCCTGTTTGACGATCGGCCGACGCTGTTTGACGCGATCGAGTTCTCCGATCAGCTTTCTTGCATCGACGTTCTGTTCGATCTCGCCTTTCTGCTGATGGATCTCCATCATCGTGGCCACGGCGTGTTGGCTAACATCCTCTTCAATCGTTACGCCGACGTGACGGGCGACTTCCAAGGATTGGCTGTCTTGCCGCTGATGCTTTCGGTTCGCGCCGCGACCCGCGCCTATACGCTCGCCGGCGCGGTGCAGCGGCATCCGCGCGAAAACGAAGCCCGGTCTTATACGGCCGCCGCGCGGTCTCATTTGGCCCTGGCGTCGTCGCTACTCACGCCGGTGTCTCCGCGCCTAATCGCGATCGGCGGCGTGTGCGGCAGTATCAAGTCATCCATGGCCTATGATCTCGCGGCGACGTTTCAGCCGGTGCCAGGCGCCCGGGTCTTGCGCGACAATATCGATCGCAAAGAACTCCCGCATCTTCCGGCAAATGCGCAATTGCCAGCCGCCGCCGATGCGCTGGCCGGCCGCGTCTACGAGCGCTTGGCCGCAGAGGTGGAACAGGTCTTGCGCGCGGGATTTACAGCAATCGTCGATGCGAGCTTCATGCAGCGCGCGCATCGCCGAGCGATTTCCACCGTGGCATCCACCGCTTCGGTTCCTTTTATCGGCCTTTGGCTGGGGCCGTCTCGGGAGATTGAGGGCGATGTCGAAGCAGGCGCCGGCGAATGGCACGCCATCGAGCCTGGTCCGGGACTCTCAACCATGCTCGCGGCGGCGCGTGGGCTCGCGCATGCCGGTTCCACGGCTTAAGAATAGTTTATTCCCACAAAGGCTCTTCATTGGCGCCGGCGCGCTCGATCCCGGGCAGGATGTCGCGCAACCATTGGCGTGTCGTGGGGTGGATGCTGTAGACGCCTTTGCTTGGGACAAAGCGGCAAAAATGAATGCCGGGTTTCTTGGCCGCCTTTGCAGCAAGGCGGTTGAGAACGGCCATGTACCAGCCGACTTGTTCCCGCTTGCGTACCGGAAGCGCCGCGGCGAGCTTGGACCGAGTGAGCGGAGTGCCGTTGTCGGCTTCGGAAAGCCGATCGAGAAGTCTCCGCAAAGACCTTCCAAGCCGGTGGAAGCTGATGTTGCGCAGCAGCGCCACCACCTGCTGCCGGTCAAATGGCGATGCCGCGGCTTTGCTCCTGGACTCCCGCGATCTTTCCAATCGCCGGCGACGCGACCGGAATCTGGTTTCGAAATAGTACAGCAACGGATGGCGCAGCTCCGCGGGCATGGCGTCGAGATCGGATTGGGTGAGCGTCAGCTCGATGGCTCTTGACCGCGGACGATGTTTGGCGCGGCCAGCGGTGGCGCGATTGGGGCCCGATCTTTTATGGGGCATTTTGCAACGAAGGATTAGGCCACAGCACGCGCACCTCGCGCGGCAGGGACTTCACGATCTTATCGATTTCCTCCGGCGTCACATGCATGGTCATGACATCAAGGACGATACGAGCCACATATTCGGCATCGTGCAATTCGAGATGCTCGCGCAACTCCCGCCGAATGGAATCAAGAAAGTCGTGTCGACGCAAACCGCCGGCCAAGGCCGAGGCGGGATTCCACCCTTCGTAATAGATGCCACGGACCAGGATCGGGAGCTGAGCGCCGAGCTGCGCTACGTGATCGGTCTGCAACTGATCCCGCAACGCGTGCAACGTGGCGCGGAGCGCGGCGTAAGCGGCGTGATCGTCGTCGAGCCCAAGTCCGTCTTTGACGTCCCGCAGCCATTCGTGGGTTTTCTGGACCGTGGTGTCCAGTACGCCAAGCTTGCTCATTTGAACCGTTCCGAATGGAAAATGAAGAACGCCGCAAACATTAGGCATTGTCGTTCCGGACAAGCCTTGATGTAGATCAAGAGCGCGTAACGGGAGGCCGCGGCCCATGATCTGCTTGGATTTCTGCCGCACTAGCCGAGGGCGGCGGATGCGGCGCGTGCGCCCTTGCTTCCGCCGCCCGGCGCAGCAAATCGACGACCACGGTATCTTCGACCGGCCGGAAATCAGCGTAGAAGAGACCGACGGCGCCCAGATCTTCCGGCGTTTCAAGGCACACGATCTCGTCCACCTCGGGACGCAGGGATTCGAGCGTCGATGGGGGCGCGACCGGAACAGCCAGAACCAGCTTCTCCGGCTCCCGTCTTCTTACCGCGCGGAGCGCGGCACGCATGGTGGCGCCGGTGGCAATGCCGTCGTCGACCACAATCGCCGTATGGTGCCGGATATCGACCGGCGACCGGTCCTTGAAATAGAGTTGCCGTCGCTTCTCGATTTCACGTTTCTGCCGGCCGATCTCTTCCTTGATGTAAGCCTGAGGGACACCAAATTCGGCAACGCTTTCTTCGTCGATGACCTGCTCCAGCTTCTCGCCATCGGCGATGGCACCGATGGCAAGCTCGGGCGACATCGGATGCCCGATCTTGCGCACAAGCACGACGTCAAGCGGGGCTTCGAGCTTTTCTGCAATCTCGAAACCGACCGGAACGCCGCCGCGCGGCAACGCCAGCACGACAGGATGCCGGCTCTTGAAACGCAGGAGTTCGGTTGCAAGGCGCTGGCCTGCTTCGCGGCGATCCCTGAACGACATCCATTCACCTCCGCGCATGGGCGGCCAAGCGAGCGATGAACCAATCGCGCGCAAGATCGACGACCGCTTCGAGCGTGCCCGGCTCCTCGAAAAGATGGGTTGCATTCGGCACGATTTCGATTTTTCTCTCGCAGCGCAGAGCTCGAAGAGCTTCGCGGTTGAGCGCGACGACTTCGAGATCGCGGCCGCCGACGATCAAGAGGGTAGGCGCCTTGACGCGGGGCAACGCGTCGCCCGCGAGATCGGGCCGGCCGCCGCGGGAAACCACGGCGCCGATGCCGTCGCCGAGCCGGGCAGCCGCAACCAAAGCGGCCGCAGCGCCGGTGCTCGCTCCGAAATATCCTATTGGAAGCGAACGGATCTTCGCAAAACTGCCGGCCCAGGCCGTGGCGGCCATGAGCCGGTCGGCGAGAAGGCCGATGTCGAACACATTGGCGCGATCTTCCGCCTCGGCCTCGCTGAGCAAATCGAAAAGCAGAGTGGCGAGGCCCGCCTGCCGGAGCGCGGCGGCCACGAAATTGTTCCTGGGGCTGTGGCGGCTGCTGCCGCTGCCATGGGCGAACAGGACCAGCCCGGCAGCCCGTAACGCCGGAAGGCCAAGGTTACCTTCCAGGCGGAATGGCGGTATTTGGACCGTCTCCGTCCGTTCGCCGACATTTTTGCCGTCCATGTTCGTTGACTCTCCAGTCCGCGTAGCGCGGCCCTAGCCGCAGATCATTCCTTCCCGTGCGCTCCGGCGATGGCGGAGGCGACGAGGCCGGTCGTGTCCAGGATAACGAGCCGCTCCCTGGCCTTTGGCGGAATCGTTTTCGACAGCGGAACCGAATCGGTGATGATAAGGCCGTTCAAGTCGCTGCTCGTGAACAGCTCGGATGCCCCGCCGGTGAAAAGTCCATGCGCCGCGGCCGCGAAGACCTGGCGCGCTCCCGCCGCCCGGCAGGCTTTGGCGGCGCGCAGCAGTGTGTTTCCCGTGCTGATCAGATCGTCGAGGATGATGGCGGTTCCGCCTTCGACGCCGCCGACCAGCGCCCCGCCGGTGACGACGCCGCCGGCGCGGTACTTTTCGACGAAAGCATTGTCGACCGGCTGCCCCGATTTGCGTTCGAGAGCGCGGCGGAACAACTCGACGCGCTTGACGCCGCCGGCGTCGGGCGAGACGGCGACGATTTTTTCCTTTCTGGCGAAAGACGCGAAATGCCCGGCGAAAAGCTCGGCTGTATCGATGTGCAGGGTTGGACAACGGAAGGCGTTCTCGAAAGCTGCGACGTTATGCACTTCGATGACCATGACCCGGTCCGTGCCGACCGCTTCGAACAGGGCCGCGACATAGCGCTGCGTTACCGGGTCGTAGGGCTGGGTCCGGCGATCCTTGCGCGCATAACAGAGATAGGGCAGCACGGCCGTGACCCGCGCGGCCCCATGGTCCTTCAATGTGCCGATGAGGAAAAGAAGGCGGCACAGTTTGTCGTTGACGGTCTGCGTCTCGTCGCCGTGCAACGCGTGAACGACAAAAGCATCGGCTCCCTCGACCGGCACGAGGGGACGGATCTTGTGCTCGCCGTCCTCGAAATTCCTCTCCTCGATCGGCGCCAGGGGCACCTCGAGTTGCGCCGCCAGGCGCTTCGCGTAATCGGTCGAACCGGCAAGGGCGAAGAGAGCAAGTGAGTCCATGCTCGTGTGCCGCCTTTCACAACGACGACCCGCAACGACCAGCTTCTCCACCCTTAAGCTTTCGCCGGGGCGCTTGAAGCAGGCCGTTTACGGACCAGTCACGATGCATCAACGAGAGCGGGTGATCGCCAGATGAGCTACGCCCCAGTTGGGACGTTTCATCCACCGGCCTCACCCGTCCTTTCCGCATCGTGGCACATATTTAGAATGGCAGAGAAGCCAATTGGAGACATTGATACAAATCAATGCGGGCTTCTGGGGTTGCTCGATCCTGATTGAACGGAACGGGAAACCGGGCCGTAAAATGGCGATGTTAGCCGTGACTGCGTGAGCCAGGAGGACACGATGAAAGAGTTTCGCTGCAAGGATCTGAAGAAAAGCTGCAAGTTCGTAACCCGCGGCCGGACGGGCCGATCGGTCATGACCAAGGTCGCGAAACATGCCAAGTCGGCGCATGGCGTCGAGAAGATGACCGCCGTCATGGCGCGGAAGGTGCGCGCCGCGATTCATATGGTCTGAGGCGGGCGACATAGGCTCGCCTATCGAGTGGGTGTTCTGGGCGGCGCCCGGCAGACGCGGCGCGCGGGTCGTGTGGGATGCCGATGCGGGAGCCTGATACCCTGGAAGGACTGCGCCGCGATCTTGCCGCGCACGGTGAGATTGCCGCCGTAATCGCTTTTACCGGTGAAAACCCGGAAATTTTCTCTTTTGCCAAGCTGGCGGAGATTTCCGGGCGCCTCGGTGCCGGCTTGGCGCGGTACGGTATCGCGCCGGGCGATGGTGTCGCGCTCATCGCGCCCAATAGTGCGTCCTGGATCGCGGCATTCTGGGGGGTCATCGCCGCCGGCGCCGTTGCCGTGCCGCTCGATGCGCAGAACGACGACCGCGAACTGGCGCGGATGATGGGAATCGCCGGCTGCCGCTTGGCGTTCACCACGGCGGCGGTGGCCGAACGCGTAAGGTCTGTTGCGCCATCGTGCCGGATGGTTATTCTCGATCGTGAAACCGACTTCCCGGCCGGCCCGGCGTGGCAAAGCCTTCTTGCGGCAGCGCCTGGGCCGATACCGGCGGTCGCGGCGACCGACGCGGCGGTCATCGTCTTTACCTCGGGCACGACGGGCACGCCCAAGGCGGTTCCGCTCACCCACGCCAATTTATTGACCAACGTGCGCGCGCTGTGTGCAATCGAGATTGTCGGTCCGGGTGACCGCGCGCTGTTGCCTCTGCCGCTTTATCACGCCTATCCCCTGACGATCGGCATGCTTACGCCGTTCACGCTCGGCTGCGGCATCGTGTTGCCAGCGGGGGTGAGCGGTCCCGAGCTCATCGCAGCGATGCGGCATGGCCGTGTCACGGCGCTGGTGGGCGTGCCGCGGCTCTATACGGCCTTGCTCGACCACATATATCGCGGCATCGCGATGCAGCCTCGACCCGTTGCCGCCTTGTTACGCATGGCCCTTGCACTTGCGCGCTGGGCCTGGCGCCGTGGCGTGACGTGGCCCGGCCGGATTCTGTTGCGGCCCATTCGCAAGCAAATCGCGCCCGAACTGCGCCTTCTCGTCAGCGGCGGCGCCGCGATCGGCGCCGAGGCCGAGGAAACACTGGACGCCATGGGATGGGAGATGCTCACCGGCTATGGCCTAGTCGAAACGTCGTCGATGCTGACCTTCAATCCGCCGGGTGCCTCGCTTCCCGGATCCGCAGGACGCCCGGCGCCCGGCATGGAGGTGAGGATCGCCAATCCCGGCGCCGATGGCGTTGGCGAAATCGAGGCGCGTGGCCCATCGTTATTCGCGGGGTATCTTCAGGACCCGGCGCAGACGCGGGAGGCATTCACGCCCGATGGCTGGTTTCGCACCGGCGATCTCGGATCGATCGACCGCATGGGCTATGTCCACATCGCCGCGCGCAAGACCGAAACCATCGTGCTCGCCGACGGCAAGAAGCTCTTTCCCGAAGAATTCGAGGAAATCTATGGAACGGTGCCGTTGGTTCGCGAAGTCGCGCTACTGGGCGTAAACGGCTCCTTGACCGCCTTGGTCGTGCCCGATCTTGCCGCCGCGCGCGAAGCCGGCGCCCTTCGGCTGGGCGACGCCTTGCGCCAAGGCCTGATGGCCAAGGCCGGCGCCTTGCCGAGCTATGCCAGGCTTTCGGGATTTGCGATTGCGCGCGAAGCCTTGCCGCGCACGCAGCTCGGCAAAATTCGCCGGCATTTGCTGCCGGCGCTTTACGAGGCGGCGCGGCGGCACGAAGCGGGGCCGAGCCCGACCGAGCCATCCGCCGAAGATCGCGCATTGCTTGAAACGCCGGCTGCAGCCGCAATCTGGCGTTGGCTGGTGCAGAGGTTTCCGGACCAGAGCTTGCGTCTCGATACGATCCTGCAACTCGACCTGGCCGTCGATTCGCTCGGTTGGGTCGAGCTGACGTTGGCGCTGGAACGCGATCTCGGCATCGTGCTGCACGAGCGGGAGATCGCCCGTATCGTTACCGTGCGCGATCTGCTGCGCGAAGCGGCTGCCGCCAGAACGCACGGGGAAGCCGCCATACCTGCGGCCGCGGAAGCGCAATGGTTGGAGCCACTTGGCCCATGGCTTGGCGCATTGCGCGCCATCGGCGAACCTTTGATCATACTGGTCATGCGCCGGGCGTTCCGGCTGCGCGTCGAAGGTCTCGATCTGTTGCCGCCGGATGATCCGATCCTCATCTGCCCCAACCATGCGAGCTATCTCGACCCGTTCGTGCTGGGCAGCGTGCTGCCGCGCGACCGTCTGCGCCGGACCTTTTGGGGCGGCTGGACCGGCGTCGCCTTCAATTCGCGCCTGCGCCGATTGTTCAGCCGGATGGCCTGCGTCATTCCGATCGATCCCGATCGGGCCGCTATTTCGGGCCTCGCCGCCGGCCGGCTCGTGCTGCAACGCGGCTCAAATCTCGTTTGGTTTCCCGAGGGCACCAGAAGCCCTGATGGCAAGCTGCAACGCTTTCTTCCCGGCATCGGCGCGTTCGCTGAAAGCTGTGCCGTGCCGATTGTCCCGGTCTATATAAGCGGCAGCTACGCGGCTTGGCCGGTCGGGCAGCGTTTCCCGCGGCGTCACCCGATCACCGTCCGCTTCGGCAAGCCGATCGTTTCCGAATTGACCGCCGCCGAACCCCTCGGGCGCCATCACGAGGAGAAAATCGCCGCCATGGTGCAAGCGGCCGTCGCGGCGCTCGCGGATTAAGCGCAATCAGGAGTCGATCGTGCGCCGCGCTTGCTCCGCGTCTTGCGGCTCAACGCTCACGCGCCGATCGCGTCGGCGGCAATACAGAAAATGCTGCGCTCGTTCAGACTTTTCCGTGCGGCGGCAAGCGATCCGCTCACATCGATGGCTCGGCACGCGTCCTCGATCACCAGAATGGAAAAACCTTCGCTGCACGCATCCTCGGCGGAATAGCGCACGCAAAAATCGAAGGCTAGGCCTGCAATGAATATGCGTTCGAAGCCGCGTTCGCGCAGATAGCCGCTGAGCCCGGTCTTGGTGCTTCGGTCGTTCTCCCGAAAAGCCGAATAGGAATCAATTGCGGCATGAAAACCCTTGCGCAGGATCAATTCTGCGCGCGGAACCGAGAGATCGACACGGAATTCGGCGCCATAGCTGCCTTGCACGCAATGATCTGGCCACAATTCCTGATTCCCGTAGGCGACCGTGATGACGTCGTACGGCTTTTTCCCGGGATGGCTCGAGGCGAAAGACAGATGTCCCTTCGGATGCCAATCTTGCGTCAAAATGACATGGTCAAATTGCCGCGCGAGGCGGTTGATCGTCGGCACGATCTCGTTACCGCGCGGGACCGCGAGTGCGCCGCCGGGACAGAAATCATTTTGGATATCGACGACCAGGAGCAAATCCTGTGGGCCGATCGTCATGCGTCCATTCATTCGTGCATGCCTCCCCGTGCCGTGCGCCGGTCTACCTCTGCGGTGAGGCGGATTAATGCGTCGGCAATCTGAACGGGATAGAGAGCGCCGGCTTCGAGCCGGCGCAGGGGTTCGGGCAAGGTTGCCAGATTGCGCGCGGCGTTGGCGCGGATCTCGTCGAGACTCGGGCGCGTCAGCCGCCGTCCCGCGCGCATAACGGGTACGAGCAACGGTTCGTCGGAAACCCAGGCGCCCTCGATCGACAGGAGATCGTGCCGCATTTTCCCGTCCGGCCCGAAACGCCGCCAGACCTGCTTGCGACCGGGCCAAGTGGCTTTGCCGGCCGACCTCTTGCGCCGCGCCAGTCCGGCATATTCCTGGAGCTTATAGGCGCAGTCGAGCGCCGGGATGTCGGACGAGGTTGTCAGGCTGGTGCCGACGCCGAAACCGTCGATGGGCGCCCCGGCCGCCAGCATCGTTCGGATTTGATCCTCGTCGAGGCCGCCGCTGGCGAAGATCGTCATGTCGGTCAGTCCGCCCTCATCGAGGATATGACGCACGCGTTTCGCCAATACCGTCATGTCCCCGCTGTCGATCCTGACGCTATTGATCTTGATCCCGAGTTCCCCGAGGCGCGGCGCCAGCGCCACGACCTTCCGGGTTGCTGTATCGGTATCGTAGGTGTCGATGAGCAGGGTGAGGTTCTTCGGCCGCGAACGGGCAAAATTCTCAAAGGCGGCGGCCTCGTCGTCATGCGCCTGGATGAAGGAATGTGCCATCGTCCCAAAAGCGGGGATTCCATACAGGCGCTCCGCGAGGACCGTGGCGCTTCCGGCGAACCCCGCGATGTAGCTTGCGCGCGCGGCCCACAGCCCGGCCTCGGCGCCATGCGCGCGGCGTAGGCCGAAATCGACCAGCAACCTGTCCGGCGCCGTGAGCACGACACGCGCAGCTTTGGACGCGATCAGCGACTGGAAATGCAGAATATTGATGAGACGGGTTTCGAAATATTGCGCCTCGGGCAAGGGGGCGATCACGCGCAGTATCGGCTCGTCGGCAAAGAACGCCGTTCCCTCGGGCATTGCATCGACGTCACCGGTGAATCGGAAGGAAGCGAGATAATCGAGCAGCGTCTTCGAAAACCGACCGCTGCGCGCAAGCCAGTCGATGTCATCTGCGGAGAACCGCAGGTCTTCGAGCAAATCAAGCGCCTGCTCCAGCCCCGCAGCCACCAAGAAGCCGCGGCGCGGCGGCAGCGTGCGAAAGAAAAATTCGAACACCGCTGGCTTCGTCTCGTCGTGATCCAGGTAAGCCTGCATCATGTTGAGCTGATAAAGGTCGGTGAGCAGCGCGCTTGTCGTCATGCTGGTCTAGCAGCCCGACGCAGGGCACGGATCCGCGTCCATTGCCAGCTACATCGCCAATTCCGGTTCGATCGCTTGCTCCTTCTTTGACTCGGGAATTTCAGTCATCGTGGCCTCGGTCAGGAGGAGGATGCTGGCGACCGATACGGCGTTTTCGAGCGCGATCCGGACAACTTTCGTCGGATCGATGATGCCGGCCGCGACCAGGTCGACATATTCCTTGCGCCCCGCGTCAAAACCAAAATTGCCCTTACCTTCGAGCATGCGCGCGACTACGACCCCGCCGTCCGTCGCGGAGTTCTCGGCGATCTGGCGCGTCGGCGCATCCAGGGCGCGCTTGAGGATTTGCACGCCGGTCCGCTCGTCGCCTTCGCACTTTGCCTCTTCCTGCGCGACCGCCTCGAAGCAGCGCAACAATGCCAAGCCGCCGCCCGGAACGATACCCTCGGCCACGGCCGCCTTGGTCGCGCTGATCGCGTCGTCAAGCGCTTCCTTCTTCGTCTTCATCTCGGCCTCGGAGGGCGCGCCCACGCGAATCACGGCCACACCGCCCGCAAGTTTTGCCAGCCGCTCTTGCAGCTTCTCGCGGTCATAGTCGCTGGTGGTTTTCTCGATTTCACGCCGAATCTGCTCGACACGGCCGTCGATCTGCTTCCGGTCGCCGTCGCCGCCGATGATCGTGGTGCTGTCTTTGTCGACAACCACCCGCTTGGCGCGCCCGAGCTGCTCGACGGTCACATGCTCGAGCTTGAGCCCCAGTTCCTCGGAAATCACCTGGCCGCCGGTCAGGATCGCGATGTCCTGCAATATCGCTTTCCGGCGGTCGCCGAATCCGGGTGCCTTGACGGCGCAACTCTTGAAGGCGCCGCGAATTTGATTGACGATCAGAGTCGCCAGCGCTTCTCCCTCGATGTCTTCGGCCACCACCAGCAGTGGCTTCCCCGATTTCACCACCTGCTCGAGCAAGGGGATCAGGTCTTTGAGCGCGCCGATCTTGCGGTCGGACAGCAAGATCAGGCAATCCTCCATCGCCGCCTCCATCTTTTCAGGATTGGTGATGAAATAGGGCGACTGGAAGCCCTGGTCGAATTGCATGCCTTCCACGACGTCGAGCACCGTCTCGGTGGTTTTGGATTCCTCCACCGTGATCACGCCCTCGTTGCCCACCTTGTCCATGGCGTCGGCAACCAGATCGCCGATAACGGGATCGTTGTGTGCCGAAATCGCGGCCACCTGGGCTTTCTCTTTGCGCGTTGATACTGGACGCGACAGCGCCCGCAGCGATTCAATCGCGCGTTTAACAGCGCGGTCCAGGCCGCGCTTGATCTCGATGGCGCTCGCGCCAGCGACCACGTTGCGGATGCCGTCGGCGAAGATGGCATGAGCCAGGATCGTGGCCGTGCTCGTCCCGTCGCCCACCATGTCGCCGGTCTTCTCCGCCGCTTCGCGCAACATGCGCGCGCCGAGATTCTCCTCGGGATCCTTGAGGTCGAGTTCCTTGGCGATGGTGACCCCGTCATTGCAGACGAGCGGGGCGCCCCACTTCTTCTCGATCAGGACCGCCTTTGAACGCGGCCCCAATGTCACGCGAACCGCATCCGCAAGTTGCGTGGCGCCACGCAGGATTTTCTCGCGCGCCGCGGAACGGAATAAAACCTGTTTGTGAGCCATTCTGGGCCACCCTTTCGCTGCCAAGCTTGACGGCCGGAATCTCGCGCCAATACGCGCGATGCAGCTTATCAGCATGGGATTATGGCGGATTGACCTGGATCAATATGCCCGGTTGCGGGCGCCGCCCAGAACGATGCCCGGCCTTCAGTTCTCATGCCGCGGCCTTGATTTGAATCAAGGCGCCGCTGCCGCGCTGCCCTAGCATTGGCCGGCTTTCGCGGCGGAAGAGCCGCTGGCAAGGAGAAGGGCGATGCCGACGATCGACGAAGCCAAGAGTCCGATCCCGCTCAATATCGGCCCGGATAAGGTCGGTTTTATCATCCTCAAGGCGCGTGAATTCGACGTCA
>Ga0187810_10000304_pt1 | contig 20478 bp, 17 predicted proteins | sample NC_wetland_sal_i_9_FD_132963 | JGI IMG/M metagenome (GOLD analysis project Ga0187810, IMG submission 132963) | Wetland sediment microbial communities from Neuse River Estuary, North Carolina, USA - ASW_5 | ecosystem: Environmental > Aquatic > Freshwater > Wetlands > Sediment | place: USA: North...
CTCAAAATCGAAAAAGATGTGCATGCCTCACCTTTTGCAAAAGAACACCACTCACCGTCCGCTCCCGTTCCTCTGGGCCATGTCATCCCCATCAATGCTCCCCCCAAAGACCCCCGTGTACTGCAGAAGGAACCCTCCCTGTTTCCACAACATGGGATGAGCTTCATGTCCCAGACCATCTTTACATCGGCAATAAGGGCTCTGTCGTCAAAACCATGCCGGAAGATGCTCTTTAAACACGATCATCAAAAGTAAATACAAATTATCACCCATAACATTTGTACCCTTTGAAAAGACATGAGGACGAAGAATCTGTGAGCCTGAATCCAAAGTGGAAAAGAAACTTGGATGTTGAATGATCGTCCGGGCATTTGTAGCTTGTGGCAATTGAAATCCCGCACCTATATTGAGCAATACTCACAGTTGTGTCAGCAACACTGGTGGTGGCAGGCAAGAGCCGTTATCATTGGACAAGTGGTCGCCAAAACCTTTGCAGAAAAACCAAAGCCTGAGATTTTAGATGTGGGATGCGGAGCCGGAGTTTTTTGGGACAAACTGCCTCCCGGCTCGAAAATGACCGGCCTGGAACCCGACCCACTTTTAGGCGCTCAGGCCGCTCAACGTGGCCGGGTGATCCCCTCCGGTTGGGAAAAGGCAGAAATTCCAGATGCCACATATGATGGGCTCCTTCTCTTAGACGTGCTGGAACACCTTACGGATGAGGTAGCCGCATTGCAAAAAGCTCGCCGTGTTCTAAAACCGGGAGGTTTTCTGATTCTGACCGTTCCAGCACTCATGCTTCTTTGGAGCCAACATGATCTGGCTAATGGTCATGTTAAACGCTATGTTCTCGACGAAATGGCCCCCCTCTTAAAACGCACGGGATTCAAAATCGTTCAAAAACGATACCTTTTTTCATGGTTTGTCCCGGCCTTTTTCATGCGGAAAATACTCCTCCCACCACAAAAAAACACAAATCCCAATGATTTACAATATTCGGTCTCGATTCCTTCCGCTCCGGTAAATGCCCTTCTAAAAACAATTGCCTTGATAAATACGCGCGTGGATCCGTATTGCCCCCTGCCCTGGGGAAGCAGCCTGCTGGTCTGCGCCCAAGCCGTCTAAGTATGAAAATCTCGGTCGTGATTCCACTCTATAACGAATGCGAAGTCTTTCCCCACCTTATCAAAGATTTAAAAGCATTGCAAAAACAAGAAAAGTTCACTTGGGAATTCATCCTCGTCGATGACGGCAGCCATGATGGCACCTCGGGAAAGATTCGCGACATCTGCCACAACGAACACAACTTTAAAGCCGTCCTGCTCTCTCGAAATTTCGGACATCAGAATGCCGTTTCAGCCGGACTACTACAAGCAAGCGGAGATTGGGTGGCGATTATTGACGGCGATCTGCAAGATCCTCCAGCCCTGATTCCCGTCATGCAGGAGCAAGCTTCAACCCAAGACATAGACGTCCTCTACGCAGTCCGCCGGGAGCGAAAAGAATCGATTTTCAAAGTTTTTTGCTACTGGGCATTTTACAGGCTGCTGGCTATCTCGAGTACGGTGAAAATACCGCTGGATAGCGGTGATTTCTGCATCATGCGCCGCTGCGTCGTGGATGTGATCAACAGCATGCCGGAAACGAACCGCTTTATTCGGGGATTACGCGCCTACGCCGGATTTCGCCAGGAACCATACTATTATGAGCGACAAGCACGCCAATCCGGCAAACCCAAATATACTTTTCACAAATTGATCGGACTGGCCCTAAATGGATTTTTTACCTTTAGCGAAATTCCTCTCCGACTATCGACCTGGCTGGGGCTTGCAATCGCCACCTTTAGCCTATTCTATTTCCTCTACACACTGCTCTGGCTCTTCATAGGAGACAAAACCTCGCCCGGCATTCTTTCTATCGTGGCCGGCCTCTTCCTCCTGGGAGGAGTTCAATTGATTTGTTTTGGCATCATGGGAGAATACATAGCGCGAATTCACGATCAGGTGAAAAAAAGACCCCAGCATATTATTGCAGAAAAAATCAACTTTACGACAAAGGTGTAACGACTCCATTCCGTACGCGGCAAATCCGGCATCCCCGCCTCGCCTCAAACAATCCTTTTAAATAAATTGCCAACATAAAATGAAACGCCATCGGGATTTTATTTGTATCTTAACGCAGGAAGCAGCCAAGTGCGTCTCCGCCCCAAAAAAAAATTCTTCCGTTGATTATTTTGGAAATTCCTTTGTTTCACATTTACTCATGGCGGCAATTCTATCAGCGATTGCCTTTACGGTAAATTCACGAATCTTGTATTCAGATTATGACGGAATGAATACAAGAATAGACATCAAGCAATACTACGATTGGGGAAACAATATATTTTCACAACCAAACTCCCCCATCTTTGGTTTGGGGAATACACAAAATTGCTGCTTTGATTACCGGTGGTTCCCTTCAGACATAATCGGAGCCTACACCTTTAATCATGGAGAAATTAATTCCATCCTTTCGTATTGGATAATTGCCATGGAATTGTTCGCGGCCATTTTCTTTCTATGCCGACAACTGGAAATCAAGCAAAACATTTCCCTCTGCTGTGCCTGGCTATGCATCATCTTGAGCCTTCCGTGGACTGAAAATAATGCCGTATCAAATTTCGCATTCGGCGTCATCATGCCGAATTATGTGGAAGCAATCGCCATTCAGGCATTCATCATCGGTTCCTGGATATCCCTAGGAAGAGGCGCGATTCCATCACAATGGAAAAAAGCACTGGTGACAGCAGGCCTTATTATTTGGCTTTTCCTCGCCATTCCCCTGTTTTGCATCACCAACATACCATCTCTCGGCGTTATCATGCTGTTTCTTTTGACATGCGTCAAAACACGAAGGGAATTTTTGATTAAAACGCTTTTTTCCATCATCCTCGCAATAACCATTGCCTTGCTGTTTGGAGCCCGCCTTTTGGGAAATCTACTCTATTCCGTCCCATCCTTTTTTTCTCACGATTTGGAACCTGACACGCAACATTTCCAGCAGATTATGTCGTTTTGCACCTTTGGTTTTCTGTGGTCCCCCGCACTTATTGGAGCTATCTTTTTTATCTTTTACCGCATATGGAAAAAGAATTATAAAAATCTGATTCCACACACAGCCTGTCTGGCGGGAGTTTTATTACTTGCCGGCAGCCTTGTGCGAATTCACTACCACATTTTCGACATTACTCCAGCCGACATCTATATGACGGGGCTATTCGCACTGTTTATATTTGCCGTATATTCAAAAAATTATCCCATGCGGGTTGCCCGTGGCATTTTAGTATGCTTGGCGGGCATCTTCTTGCCGGGTCTCTTTGTCGCGTTGTTTATTCCTCACTACGAAGGCATTCATCCCAATTATTTTGAATTCTCACTCTGGTGTTTTTATATTATTTTCGCCGTTTGCGGCTTGTATTGCCTGATGCGCTGTCTCGCAAAAATTCTTCCTTCTTATATCACGAACCGGATGGCAAGACCCATCGTACTGACCCTTAACTTTTGTTGCCGGGAAATTGCCTGGTTCGGAATGGTTTTAGGTATTCTGGCGATTATCGAAAGTATCTCCGCTGCAAATATTTCATGCAGGCTTCCGAATGACTCGAATCGCTGCTCCGATGTGCGAATGCTGGATCGTCTACAAAACCTCGCATCGCTCAAGCCTAAGGGGATATTTCGCGGCTCGGTTGCCTCTTTTTATGGGATTCGGAAATACAATTCCGCAGACATCGCTTACGATCCCGCAAAAGATCATTCATACGATATAAATTCACCCGGCATTTTGTGGATGGATCAATGCTCAAACGATGAAGATTTAGCCTCCACTCTGGGCACAGATCTCAGATCGGTAGGACTATGGAAAAGGTCGATCCCCACTTTATTTGAATACTCCCAGCTATTCACGCCGTCTTTTTACGCCGTCTGCACCCGACTGCTCGCCCGCCCACAGGACAAAACAAAGCGAAATATCATCGTGCTAAGTTACCCTCGAATCAAGTATTTGGAATCCCTCGGCGTTCGTTTTATCATCACAGATTTTGATATGGATGAACTTGGCGAGCCATTGGAAACCCTAAACCTGCCTAATTTCCCCACTTATAAACTTTATGAGCTGCCTGATCCAAATTTAGGAACCTACACACCGACTCAATACGTTCTGGCTTCCACCGCAGATGCCTGCATTCGCTATATGTCGAGCGACTCGTTCCCATTTCGCCGGGAGGTTGTATTACAAGAACCCATCAACGAAAAACTTGTTCCGGCTACTTCCACAGTTCTTCGCTGGGGTGCGAGCGGCTTACGCGTCGAAGTAAACACCCCCGGCCCGACACTTATTCTCCTGCCTCTTCAGTACACCCACTGTTTAAGCCTGGTTCAGCTTGATGCAGTCTCTTCAAAAAACTTCTCTTCAAAAGTCCGCCCGCGTCTTGTTCGGGCAAATCTCACGCAGGTCGCCCTTTTCATGCCGGCCAGCGGTACGATTGAAATATCTTTTTCCAACTGGATATTTGGAATCAGGAACGGACGCATAATGGATGCCGCCGACATGAAAAAACTTCAACTTGCAAAACTACCATCCGCAGCGGCTTTTCCACCATTTCATCTTTGATCCGTCCATTTATTTTCCGAGCTTGGCATTATTCCCGCTTCTTTCGGATTTTGGAGGGAGATTTTCCCCTCTGCTGGGAAAGAAGCTCCAAGGCAAGTCGGCGTGCCGCGTCTCCTTCGCCACCGAGCATGCGGGAAAGCTCGGAGACCAGATCATCCTCACCGAGACGCACCACTTCCGCCACCGTGCGCGATCCTTTTTCCTCCTTGCGCGCCGCAAAGTGAGCCTCACCCGCCGCCGCCACCTGCGGCAAATGGGTGATGCAGATGACCTGCCGACTGTCGGCCAGCGCCCGCAGTTTTTTTCCAACCGTCACCGCCGTGAGTCCGCCTACGTTGGAATCGATTTCATCAAAAACAAGAATCGGCACCCCCTCACCCTGGGCGAGCACAGTCTTCACCGCCAGCATGACGCGGGCGATTTCCCCACTCGACGCAACCGCCTTCAAAGGCCGGGCCAACTCTCCCGCGTTTGCGGAAAACATCATCTCCACGGCATCCCCGCCACGCGCATTCGCCACCGGAAGCGGATCGAGTCTTACGGAAAACACCGCCTTGGCAAAACCCAGTTCATGCAACTCGGAGGTGATTTTTCCCGCCAGATCGGGTGCCGCCTTGCTCCGGAGCCCGGAGAGTTTTTTGCGGATCGTCTCCATCTCCTTTTCCGTCCCGGAAATTTCCTTTTCCAAAAGGTCAGCCCGTTCCTCCCGCGACTGCAATTCATCCAACTCCCGGCGGAATTTTTCCAGTTGTTCCAGCACGGCGGGGATGGTGCCACCGTGTTTCTTTTTGAGAGATTGAATGGCCCCGAGGCGGGCCTCGATTTCCGCCAATCGCTCGGGATCGATCTGCGTCTCCTGGGCAAGCTTCATCGCACCGTCCTCCAGTTCCCGCAGGTTCGCCCAAACCGTCCGCTGACTTTCGAGCAGGGTGACGGCGCGGGGGTCGAGACGTTCCCATTCGCGGATCGTCTTCTCCATCTGCGCGAGGGCGGTGTACATATCCTGCCCGTCGCCGGAGATGGCGGCTTGCAGCCCCTCGGAAAGTTCCAGAATCCTCCGGGAACTGGAGCCAGTCCGGTACTCCTGTTCCAGAGTTTCATCCTCACCCGGCTTCAAATCCGCGCGCTCAATCTCCGTCACCTGAAAGTTAAGGTAATCCATGCGCCTGCGCCACTCGGCTTCGTCGCCCTCGCGCAACCGCCGGAGGTTCTCCTCCAGCTCCTTTTTTTGGGAAAATAATGCGGCGTGCTCATCCGCAAGCTGCGAGCATTCGGCATGACGGTCGAGGGCGCTGCGCTGGGCGTCAAGCGAGAGAAGTGCCTGATGGTCATACGGCCCGTGAATATCGACCAGCATCGAACCCAGGTCCTTTAGGATTTGCAGAGTCGTCTGACTGCCGTTGATGAACTGGCGGTTTTGCCCGTCCGCCGAAAGCACCCGCCGAATGACGAGTGGCTCCCCTTTTTCAGCTAAAAATCCCTGCTCCACCACCCACCGCAGCAATTCCTCCGACATCTCAAAGGATGCTTCGACAAGACTTCCCCCGGCTCCCTGGCGGATGATGGTGCGGTCTGCCTTTTCCCCGAGAATCAGCCCAAGACCGTCGATCAGGATCGATTTCCCGGCGCCCGTTTCCCCCGTGAGTATGTTGAAGCCGGAGTGAAGCTCCCAAGTGACATTCTCGATAATGGCGAGGTTTCTTATGCTGAAAGAAATCAGGCGCGTCGGCAAAGGCATCCTGTGCTTGTAGCACAAACTCTTTACCCTGCCAGCGACTTCCGCGATTCTCTCTGGACACGCGGCTCCGGCCTCTCAAAATATTGCCCAAATGATTGTCACCCTTCTCGGCTCCGGCACCTCCCAGGGAGTACCCTTCATCGGGTGCCAATGCCCGACCTGCACCTCCACCGATCCCCGGGACAAGCGCAACCGGTGCTCGGCATGGATTCGCCACGGGGATCTTTCTCTTTTGATCGACGCCACCCCGGATCTTCGCATGCAGGCGCTCCGGGCCGATGTCAGGCGACTCGACGCCGTTCTCATCACACACGGACACGCCGATCACGTCATGGGTTTTGACGATCTCCGCCGGTTTTGTGAAATGACGGAGAGGCCTCTTCCCGTCTACGCCTCCCGTGAGACGATGGGACGGCTGCGGCATGTTTTCAGCTATGCCTTTGACGAACAGCAAAAAGTCCCCAGTTACCTCCACGTGGAACCGCACGAATTTTCGACGTCTTTCACCTTGGGGGAACTGGAAATCGAACCAGTCGAAGTTCCTCACGGCACCATGCGGACTCATGGCTTTCTCTTCCGACAGGACGGGAAAAAACTTTTCGGCTATTTTTCAGACATCGGTCAGGCGACGGATGCTTTTGTCAAAGCCGTCCGAGGAGTCGAGGTTCTGGTCATCGACGGCCTTCGCGACCAGTCTCACTCCACACACTTGAGCATCCACGACGCCGTGGCCGCCGCCCAACGCATTCAGGCAAAGCAGACTTACCTCACCCATCTAGCCCATCACAAAACGCACGTCGAGCGCCTCGCCCAAGTCCCCCCCGGCATTTCGATCGCGTATGACGGGCTGACGTTTGAGCTACCTCGGAACTCCTGAAGAATGAAACTCATACTAACCAGAGTCATTTTACTTAGAAATACATCAACCCGCTTCCACTTTGGTGTGTATAGGCTCCAGTCAAGCGACACCATTGTAAAATTCATGTGCATCGTGCACTATTTTGTTACCGAAGCCATGTTATCTGAGGTATAATATTAGGGATGCGCATCTTACTTATAGATGAAAGTCGTGACGACTGTGCAAAAAATGCCCTGTTGCTGAATCATCAGGGGTTTGATGTCGTACCGGCGCATGATGTCGAAGGTGCGTGGGAGATTTTGTCATCTCGATCCATCGATTTAGTCCTATCAGATGTCACCTTCTCTGGTCGGCAGGGGGTGGAACTTTACGAGGCGATCAAAGCCGAGCCATCTCTCGCCAAGCTCCAAGTCATCTTCATGCATAAAAAGGGCGGTGCCCAGGAAACGATGCTGAAGGCGGGCGATGCTCTTTACCTGGAAAAACCCATTTCCAAGGCATCCGTTCTGGGCGCCATACACAAGGTATTCCCGGAGCATAAGATTTTCTTCAAGGAAAGGAACGTGCTCTTCTCCGAAACGGACATGGATCAGGCGGGGGTCAGCCAGATGCTGGATGAATTTACCGTGGCTCTGAAGACCTACGTCGAATCAGTTGAACGAAACGATCCCAAATCGACTCTCCGCGCCAATCTGATGAACGCCTTTTCCTATTGCCAGATGATCGGAACCGACGACCTGACAACATTCTTTCAACATTACATGAACACCGCAACGGTGGACCATTATATCCTGAAGGAAGAATTCATTCAGATCGAAAAACAGATCATCCAAACCAAAAAACGAGTCCTCGGCTCCGGCTCGGATGACGATGAAAACGTGGACGATGCGGTGCTGGAACATTTGGGCAATCCGGAACTCGTCCGCTACGTCGACTTCATAGCCTCCATCTCCAAGCAGGCCGACGCCGGAGACACCGACCGCCAGCTTCAGCTCGCCATGATCTACCTCTACGGCACTCCTGAACTGCGCCATACCGAAGTCGGGGTCAAATGGCTGAAGGAAGCCGCCTCCCATCACCAGCCAGAAGCCATCTGCCACCTCGCACTTTACACCCTGGCCAACCACCCAAACCCCGGCATCTCCGAACTCAGACAGGCTCACAAGCAGCTCGTCATCGCCAAGCAACACGGCCAACACGAAGAGATAGAATTTTGGAAAAAGGCTCTGGAAGAACAAATCGAAATCATGGAAAAACAGCCCGAGGAAGATCAGAAGACGCTGCCTCCCTTCAAACCATTTGCAAAAAATCCACCCTCCCCCCTGGAACCAAAACACGCGCTGGGAACATTCATCGGAGCCTATCACAACAACAGCGAATGCCAGTACTGGCTGGGCCAAATCTACGAACGCGGGCGCGACTTTCCGCCACAGATGATGCTGGCCGCCTACTGGCTGGATAAAGTGGGCAGTCAGGGAAACGTCGAGGCGCTGTACCATCTGGGCATACTCTTTCAGCAACATCGTTCCGGTTACCCCTGCGAAGAGGAAAAAGCCCTCACAGCCTTTGAAAAGGCCTCTCAGCAGAATCACCTCCTCTCCCAATACTCACTGGCCAAACTCTACCACAACGGAGTCGGCACCGAAGTCGACCTCCGCAAGGCCCGCTTCTGGTACGAAAAGGCAGCCAAGGACGGCCAGCCCCTCGCCCAATACTGGGTCGGAGCACTCCTTGAGGAAACGGCCAACTCCTCCACCGATATACAGGAAGCCCTCAAGTGGTACTTCATCAGCGCCGACAACGGTTCCACGACGGCAAAAAACCAAATCCCCGTCACCCAGAAAAAACTCTCCCGGGTGGAAATCGACCTCGCCCGCATGGCGGCCAACCGCTTCATCGTCATTCAAAAGACCCGGCAAAAGGAGAAAGACGATGAGGCTGCCGCCACTCCACCTGGCGCAACCCCGCCACCGAAACCTCAGACCGCTGAGGAAATTCCACAGTAGATACGAGGCAAAACTGCGCCGCTCCTGTCAGGAAAAAAACTGCTGGATGTCGTAATTCGTCATCGTCCGAGCGAGATCGTAAGGAGACTTGCCACTGTGGTTTTGCAAATTTTTATCAGCCCCACCTGCCAGCAATAACACGATCATTTCACCCCGACCATGAGATTCAAAGGTCGCCCGCCATAAAGGGGTGTCACCGTACGAATCCTGCAGATCCACCGAAGCCCCCGCATCCAGCAACATTTTCGCAATCGCCACCCGATAATCCTGCGCTGCGAAATGGAGGGCCGAATAACCCTGATTGTCCTGAATGTCCAGATTGCAGTTATTCTTCAGCAAAAACTCGACGATACTCTCCTTCCCCTCCATCACCGCACAAATCAGCGCCGTTCTGCCGGCATCATCCGTCGCGTTGACGTCCCCTCCCTGGGCCAGAAGCTTGTTCAAAGCATTCATATGACTAAAAAAATTTCGTGAATTTAAGGTGGAGAGTTAAAGTGTTTTTGTTGAAACCTGAATCCAATTCCAGAACCTTCAACAATTTCTTTTGCAACAGATAAAAACCTGTTGGCATCTTCATCTGGAGAGTGCAAAGCCACAATTGAAATGATTTTTTTTCTTCCTTCGGCATCCGGGTAGCTTTGGTGAATCTCCCCGCTTTCAATAAAAGCCAGATAACGGTTCACTTTCTCCTGGAGAATAAAGATATGCTCTTTTTTTGAATCCCATTCCAAATGATCTGAAATTGTCAAAATCACATCGCCCGTTTGATCAATGCCAATGACATCCACGGTACTAATTTGATCGACTGGCATAATCCTCCATCGGACAATTTTCAGACATTAACACAGCATCATCACCACCTATTCCAAAACTAATATACCACACAACATTTTCCCCATCAATATATTAAGCGTAATTATCCATATTTTACCATCACCTTGAATTAATACATCTGCCCAGGCTCAAGAATGGTGGCCTTCAGCGTAAAGGAGGTGGACTGAACGCCGGACGATTTCCCATCGGAAAAAAAATGATGGTTAAAATCATCACCCGCACCACTGAAGCCGCCGATGTAGACGGGTTTCCCACTCTCAACCGTAACTGTGGTGGCAAGGCCCCGAAAGGAAATGACCTGGTTCACTCGCCGCCCCCATTTCGAGCCCTCCCCGGTCTGTTCCGACACAACGCTGATCTCCGGCATAATATCGACACGGATGCGGTTGTCGATAACAGTGGGCGTGACACTCATGCGGGTACCGACCGATTCCCAGTGGATTTGTGCGGCGGTAGCCGGTGAAATGACCATAACCCGACCCGGATGAGCCGGATCGGGAATGAGGACGAGTCCGGCGTTCACGGCATACTTGTAGAAATAATCGACCCTGGGGACATCCTCCCCCATACGCACATAGGCGGGACTGCCACTGCGGGTGACCAGAAACTGCGTCTGGTGGACGTCGCTGGTGGTCTGCCGATTGTTCCCGCCGATGATCACGGTCGTGTTGCCATTCGGGCGAATCAGCGCGTTGTTTTCCCGGTGGGGAACTGGCTGGCCACCTGAGATGACGACGGTGCCCGCCTCCATGCCCACCTGCAAGCCACCGTGATTGGAACGATCCTGCGTCGCTTCGTCGAAGGTGAGATCGATGCGGACATCCGGCCTCGGCACGTCAACCTGGGCGATGGCCGCTCCGATTTCATCCAGCTTGCCCGGAATATCCTGAACGTAGATTTTGGAAGTTTTCGGCATGGGGATGATTTTGGCATCGGGAGAGGCCACGGTTCGTACCACAGCTTCGATTTCATCCATCGTCGCTTCCCGAAAAGAGTAGATGCGGGAGGTTTTTTCGGCCCCGGGAGTCGAGGGAGTGGTGGAGGCATTTGTACTCGCCCCCGTCGTGACAGGCTGCGTCTGGGCGGAAAGCACTCCGGAAAGGAAAATGAAAAACAGAAAAAGGCACACTCCCCACTGCGAGCCGTGGGGTATCTGGATGGATTCGGCAACTTTTGATGCGACTTTCAGAACGCTATATCCCTCCGCATGGATTCAACTCGGATCATAGAGTCTTTCAGAAAATAGGGAAGCCTGCCGTTGGCCCCGTGGACAGGCGCGAGGAGGGAGAATTCATTTGCAGAAACCATCCACGCTGCAAGTCGAATAGATAAAAATGCCCGGAATTCCAGTCTCAGCAGTATTGCAGTCCCCTGATTTGCCGGGCATTCTCAGGCATGCCCCGCTTTTTTTTAAGAAAACCGCCGATGAAAATAAATGAGTTCACCCTCTTCATTCTCGTCGGGGGACTCGGCACCCGCCTTCGCTCCGCCGTGGCCGATCGCCCGAAGTGCATGGCTCTCATCCACCGGAGACCTTTTATCGAATACCTGCTGGATCAAGTCATCGCCGCCGGCTTTCGCAAAGCCATCCTCTGCACGGGCCACCGGGCAGAACAAGTGGAGAGACACCTCGGCAACGGCTACCGTGAACTGGGCATCACCTACTCGCGTGAACTGGAACCCCTCGGCACTGGCGGCGCGGTGATGCAGGCCCTCTGGTCGACCGAGGGGGAACATTTCTTCATCATGAACGGCGACTCCTACGCCGATCTCCCCCTGCGCAAGCTCGCCTCCGCCTACCTTCCGGAGAAAATGAGCGGCATCCTCGGACTCGTCCACATGGAGGAATGCTCCCGCTACGGTCAGGTGGAACTGGCTTCCAACGGAACGATTACCGCCTTCCGGGAAAAGAGCACCCATTCCGGCCCCGGCTGGATCAATGCTGGCATTTACGTTTTCTCCCGCAAGACCCTCCAGCTCCTGCCCGCATCCGGTCCCTCTTCGTTGGAAAAATACCTCTTCCCCAAACTCGTCTCCCAAGGTCTCCACGGGCACGGCTGGAAAAGCAGATTCATCGACATCGGCACCCCGGAATCCTATCAATCCGCCAGCGAATTCTTCGCCGCCGAGGCCGGGATCCCCTCTCGCTCATAGACGATCAGAAAAAAACGATCCTCCATCCGCATTAGAAAAGTGGGTAGAGCTGGGAACTTTTTTTTTGATCGACAGGTTATGCCTGCGTGATTAAGCCAGTCATCATGCCCAAAAAACTCCCCAACATCATCCTGACCATAGCTGACGATCAACGCGGCACCGCCATGGGTTGTGTCGGACGCGAACCAGTGCAAACTCCGTCCCTTGACGCACTTGCCGCACGCGGCACCCGATTTTCCCAGTCGCAACATTGCGGTTCCTGCCACGGGGCGGTATGCGCACCCAGCCGCGCCATGTTGATGACCGGCATTCCGTATTTCCAACTCGATATCGCCTTGATGGGGGGCACCTATCTTCCGAAAGACCGGAGCGTCCACATTCCGCCCACGCTGGGGGGAAAGCTACGCCGTGCGGGTTACCACACTTTCGGAACCGGCAAGTGGCACAACGGGGTGCATACTTATCATCCCTCCTTCGACAGCGGCGCAAACATCTTTTTTGGCGGCATGGCCGACCATTGGTTCACCCCCGTTCACGACTTCGATCCTTCGGGCAAGTACCCGGAGGAGACGCGCCACATTGCAAATGGATTTTCCACCGAAGTCTTTGCCCAGTCGGCCATCGACTTCATCCGCTCGCGCAAGAACAGCGACCAGCCGTTTTTCTGCTACTGCGCCTTCACCGCACCTCACGACCCCCGCACCCCGCCGGACTTTTGGAGGAGAAAATACAATCCCTCAACCCTCCAGCTTCCCCCCAATTTTACTCCCGGCCCTGTCTGGGAGAGGGTGCCCAACACCAATAACGGTACGCCCGGCGAGTCAGATTATCTCGCCTACGCCTACCACCAGGTCTACGGGCGCGACGAACTTCTGCTGGGCACTCCGCGCGATGCCAACCTCATGAAAAGATCGCTGGCCGAATACTACGGGATGATTTCCCACATGGATGAATGGATCGGTCACATCCACCAGGCCGTTGAGGAAATCGGCGCCAGGGAAGACACGATTATCATTCACACGGCGGATCACGGCCTGGGCATCGCCCAGCATGATTTTCTCGGCAAACAAAATCTTTACCAACATTCCCTCCATGTTCCGCTGCTCATGAGCGGGCCGGGCATTCCACAGGGCGAGATTTGCGACGCTCTCTGTTATCAGCATGACTTGCATCCGACGCTGACGGAGCTGGCGGGCGTCCCCTCGGATTCCACACCTTTCCAAAGTCTGCGCCCCCTCCTGGAAAAACAATCCAAGGGGAGAAACCATATCGGCGCGGCTCTTGAAGACTCCCAGCGAGGCATTCGTGACCGCCGCTACAAATTGATCGAATACACCGTCAAAGGCCGGAAAATCCATCGGCTGTTCGATTTGGAAAACGACCCTTGGGAAACCAAGGATATTTATGACGCAGAAAGCAGCAAGCCCATCATCGAAACCCTGCGCCTGGAGCTTGTCAAATGGCAGGAACAGGTGGGTGACTCCAGCAAAATGGCCAGCCGTCCCTATTCCGAGAAGTGACAAACACGAAAAATAGATTTCACTGTTTATAGTATCTATACGTAAATTTATTTTACCGGATTGGCATGATCCCCATCCTTCGGATCAGCTTTCCGAGGGGCGGCTGCTGTGGCGAATGTCCCGCGCCGTGTAGAGAAAATAGACTTCCTGCGCGATGGCTTTCGCTCCGTCTCCGGAACGTTCGATGCACCGGGCGATGAGAAGAGCGTGCAGGCTGGTGGGAAGTATTTCCGGATTCTTCTTGATCATCGCGGTGAGGCGGCGCTCGTAGATCTTGTTCATCGAGTCGATCTCTTTGTCCCGGGCGATAACGTAGGCGGCCCTGTCGATATCCATCTGTGTGAAGGCCTCCAGGCTTTCCTGAATCATGGAGACAACGGCCCGGCCCATCTTCGTCAACTCCCGAGTCTCATGCAACTCCGGCTCGACGTTCAACTTGAGGGTGCGACGAGCGATGGTGACGGCCTGATCCCCGATTCGCTCGAGGTAGCCGGAAATTTTCGACGTGGCCAGCATCAGACGCCCCGAAGAGGCTCGCGATCCGTGAATTCCCATGAGATTGATGACGAGATCGTCCATTTCGACTTCCATGTCGTCGATCTCGGAGTCCTCCTTCTTCACCAGCTCGGCCAGTGCGTCATCCCGCTCGGCATACGCGCGCAGGGCATTGGTGAGGCATTTCTCCGTCAGGCCTCCCATGATGAGAAGCCGTTCCTTACAAAAACCGAATTCGCCGCGAAACATGTTCCGCAAACGTTCAGCTTGTTGTTTTTGTACTTCTGATCCCTTTTCCAAGTTATTTCCCCGGAGCAAACCGTCTCACGCAAATTTTCTTGCGGGAAGGGAATGGTAATAGCTCAATCCAGAGCGACGAAAGAAAAAAAATTACTCATTTTCGGCTTCCAACAGCTCCGTGAGGACACCGGTGAGAAGCTCGTCAAAGCTGGAAAAAGTTTCCCCGGGCTGACCAGTGTCTTCGTCGATGATGAGGTATTCATCCTCCTCGGAGTCATAAACGTATTTGTCCATGTCGCTGTAACCGAGGTAGAGAAGGGTGAGCTTTTCACGCGGGATGCCCACGGGGCTGTTATGGCCCAAAAGACCGTTGCCACCGCCGAAGTCATTGATCTTGCCGTTTTCCGAATCGTCATCAACACCGAGGAAGACCACCCCGTTCCATTCCAGTCCGTTGGAGCGAAGGAGGAAATTCTCCACATCGCCGGGAAGGGAAAACGGGAAGTGCCGGGCAAAGGCTTCCTTGAAACGCTCGACCCGCTTGCCATAACACGGTTGGGGGATGGAGCGCCCCGATTTTTCAATATTATCCCGCACGGTTTCCAGAGCGTCTAGGTACATGGTCATAAGTATATCCTTTCTGTCGAGGTCAGCCAAGTTTATCCAGCCACCTGTTGGCTGCGGGTCTTCGCCCGGGTTGCGGCTGGAGTCGTCTCACCCCGGCCTTTAAAGGGTTTCTTTGCGGCCCGTATGGCGTAGTTCTCCGGAGTTTCCAGGTCGGCGTCGTCGATCGGTTTCGGATCGTCCTTCGCGTTGGGTTCGATTTCCGTGACCTTCCGATCCCGGAACATGGGCTGGTACATGAGAGATTTTCCGGCGGTGTTCGACTTTTTGATTTCGTCGGCGGCCTGATTGTAACCTTCGATGATCCCCGCGTGCACATCGATCGAATAGTGACCGGGCAGACCAGGACGTGATGTGCCCTCTTCCACTTTCCCGGCGGCGGAAAATTTCTCAAAGCGCCCGGCGTCATAACCCAATTCGTAGGCCTGACTCTCACGGTCGATCTTGAAGTCCTTCGGCACTTCACCCTGCGGAAACACGCCGAGTTTGGCATCTTTCGGGAGATACTCCTGAATGCGGTTGGCGGAACGGAGAAGTTCGACAGTGCGGTTCGTGCGACTTTCACTGTAACCGACTTTGCCGTAGGCTCCGGAAAAGGCTTTTGCCGCCGCCCAGAGTTCCGGAGGCACGGGATCAGCGTAGACCGCCTTTTCCGTGACAGGGACGTAGACATCCGACTGGTTATAGGCGGGAGGAACGTCAATGCCGGCCTTCTTGCAAAAATTCTCGGCCACCGTGGAGTGGGGCTTGTAGTTGACCTTGGCCAGCTCCTCTTCGGAAGCCAGGACGATGCCGTTTTCCGAGAGGGCATGGAAGGCCGCATGCGGATAACCGCTCGGGTGATCCTTCGACGAGGCGATGAGGACGAAATTGGTCCGCGAACGGTCAAGCTGAACCTTACCCTCCGGGTCAAAGTAAAGGCCCGACTGGTTGCCACCGGAAATACCCGCCTTGTTCATGGTCTCCCAAGCCTTGTCGTCGGAGAGAATCAGGGGAACCATCTTCGGCATGAGATCTTCCACGGCTGCCTGATAGGTCTTTTTGTTGAACTTGCCGTCAACGATTCCCTTCGAAGCGAGCTCGACATAAAATTCATGGGGCATACCCGCCTTGGTCAGGGCCGTGCGCTCCTTTTTCGGAAAAACCTTCAGAGAGGGTTCTTCCGGATCGCCGTAAGGGTCATCCTTGGGATTGAGTTTGAGATCCATGAGTCCGGCATTGCCAAGGCGCTCGCGGATTTGCTCTTCGGCGGACTGGAGAAAGTGGCGGTCAACCGACATGCCGACGACCTGATGGCCGGTTTCTACGACAGCCTTGGGATCGACATCGATAACTCCGAGCTTGGCCAGCTTGCGGACGGTGCGGACGGAGGGATGGGCGAAGCTCGTCTCGTCCCGTTCGCCGTGTTCGGTTTTCGCGACGAGTTCGTCCGCGTACTTTTCCCGCAGGGTCTGGGAGCAGCGACGCACCCAGCTGTTACTGAGGTTGTCCTGGTGATGGATGTTGAAGCGGAGGGGAATTTCGCCACTCTGAGCTCGCACGATGTCATAATCGGTGGAGACCTCGGCCAGCGCATCGACGGTTTTTTCGTAAACCTCGGGCTTCTGCTGGTGGAGAACGCGGAGCCACCACTGGCTGGACTTGCCTCCGACGCTGGCCCGGGCTTCACTCATGGCCGAGAGATCCTTGTCGGCCAGATCACTGGCCAGAAGCTGGGCAAACTTGCCGAAGACCTTGGGATTGTCCTTGTGGAGATCGCGCAGGTATTTGTCTGTGACACGGTCGATTTCCGAAAGCTCGCCCTTGGGTAATCCGGCCTCTTTCAGGAAACCGAGGAATTTTTCATTCCGCTCGGTACTGGCGCTGCCGAGGCGGGCCAGACCCTTTTCGGCGAGGTCGAGATGCCGCTCGTAGGTGGCTTTGGAGAGGGTGTCAAAGAGACTGCCGGGGACTTTTTTCCCGTTGTCGGCGGAGTAATCCTCCCAGTTGGTGATCGCATAGAGGAGGTTGGTGCCGTCACCCTTCACGAGATCGTGGGGGTCAGCCTTGAGATCATCAACCGTGAGACCCAACTCACCCAGACGCTTCGTATCGCTCCGCATGGCATCGAGTTTGGGCTTCACATCGTCCCGGGCGACGAAATCTGCCAGCCACGAAGCGTCGATATACTGGTGATCCTTGGAAAGCTGATCAATGGTTTTCTGACTGAGACCTGCCTCGATGAGTTTTTGACTGCGATTGGGCTGTGAGCTGAGGAAATGAGCGGTATCCTCATCGTAACCCTGATCCGTGAGTTTCGCCACCGGCTGACCTGCGGAGGCCATGTACTGGAGAGCCTTGTCCTCCAGCGGCTGGGTGAAATCGCGAATGGTGCGGTTGTACCACTTCTTCAGTTCGGAGGTGAGTTCCTGCCGCATGGGCGAACCTTCCAGAGTGAGAGCCTCGGAGAATTCATTCCGGTCATAGGAGTTGAATTCGGCGCGGTCAGCCTCGTAATACCCGGCACGCTTGCTTTCAAACGGAAGCTTGATGAAGTCGACACCGGGGAGAGGCATCTCTTTCTGCCCCTTGTAAACGGTGGCGGTTCCCTTGGTGACTTTCGGATTATCCTGATTTTGTGTGCTGAGGGTCATGATTTATTGCTCCTGGGCGACGGTGCGCTGGCGTTTGCGAGCGCCATTGCGGGAAGTCTTTTTTGGAAAAGTTCTCTTGGGTTTTTCGCTCTCTTCCTCGGTGGCGGTTTGCTCCTGATCCTTGCCGAAGGTGGTGAAGCGAAGGCTGCTGGGGAGACGTTTTTCGCCCTTGGGCTCGACACTGAGGGTGCGATCCTTGAGACGAGTGACCACGGCCTCGTGGCCGGAGCCAAACTCATGGACTCGGATCGCCTCGGCGGCCATCTGGGCTGCACCCCTCCATGATCCGGCACTGCCGACAAATCCACTCGTGTGGGTGAATTCGGCATCCTTCACTCCGGTGATCTTCTGCAACTCGTCGCGCTCTTTACCACCCCAGGGCGTCGGCAGACGGATGCCGGTGTCATAGTTGTAGGGGATGATGTTCACATTTCCGTCGGGGTTGAGGCCCAGGGCGAAGTGGTACTGATTCTGGTCAGGATCATCCGTGCCGTTGCGTTTGACCATGCTGCGCCAGGGAAGATCATAGTTCCCCGTAATGACGGCCATTTTCGCAAGAGATTCCTTCGGGATACCTTCAAATTCCTTCGCCCACCGGGGATCTTTCGCCGCGAGGTCGCCAGCATTTTTCAACTTGTCGCGGTGTTCCTCGACAAGAGCGATGCGCTTGTCCCTGCGGTTGATGGACGGGCGGCTGTTGGCGACTTCCTGAACGCGCTCTTGTGTCGCCCCCGTCAGCCACTCATGGGCCTCGGAAAGATCCATGCGGATTTTGTCCGAGTTGTCCAGATCGCGGAGGAATGCCTGCTCCTTTTCCGGAGTCGGCTTACCCTTGTCATAATCCTTCACCGTCTTGATGGCAGCCGTCTGGATTTTATCGAAAAATTCCGTTGTGATCGGCAGGGCTTTGAGAAACTGCGCGTCCTGGCGTTCGAGAGTTTTGTGATCGATCTTTCCGGCCCCATCAAGCGGGCTGCCTTCCGGCATGGGCTGGTCAATCCAAGTGGGACGATAGGACTGAACCTGCTTGAAGGCGCGTCCCGAAACACCCATCACATCCCCGGCATTCACCTTGTCGGCGACTTCGGGAGGGTCGTTGTTGTCAACCGTGTCATGCAAGGCCATATACTGCTTGTCGATGAGGGCGTGCGTCATATTCCGCTCCTCCTTGCCCAACTCGGGGTGCTTCTTTTGCAAATAAAGGTCACCGTAATATTTCCACATGAGTCCGGCGGCGGCGTAGGGAACCTTCTCGACCATTTTGCCGTCGATGCGGACCGTGCGGCGCTCCTTCGTGTCCTGATGGTGATCAAGGGCGTTGAAGCCGTTGTTCACCATGCCGACATCTCCAGTCAGGCTCTTGGGATCGGCGATGGCGGTGGCCAGTTCCTGCTCGTTGCGGGTGCGACGGATGGTGGCATTCGGCCAAAGCTCCTTGCCAATGGAAATGAAGAGCTGGTCGTCAAAGTGAAAGCGGCTGTCATGTACCGTCAGATGGTCAAATTCCGGCAACTTCGTGTAAGGCTCGCGATTTACTTTCTCAGTCATGACTCGGACTCCACAACAGCTTGAGTGATTTCAATCGGACGCTCCGGACGGAAGGTTCCGTGGCGAGGCTGACGTGAGATCGCTTCAACAACATCAAGCCCTTCGACAACGTGCCCGAAGACCGTCCGGACATGGTCGTAAATGGGCATTTCGCGGAGGGTGATGTAAAACTGCGAGCCGTTGCACTGAGGGTCGGCTTCGTCCTCGTTCTCGGAAAAACTGACCATGGCAACCGATCCGGCGGCATGAGTGAGGCCGGTTTCCAACGGAAGAGTGAAGCCGGGGCCCCCTATACCCCAGAGGCTTTCGTCCTCCTCCTGGGTATTTGGATCACCGGTCTGAATGAGACTGTTCGGCTCAACATGGTGGATGAGGAGACCGTCGTAAAAACCTTCTTCTACAAGTTCGGCAAAACTTTCACAGGTGACGGGCGCGTACGAACTGCGGAGTTTGATGCGGATGGTTCCGACAGAGGTGGAGATGCTGACAACAGGGCCGGATTCCTTCAGGATTTCCGGGATGGTCGTAGCCGGGGTTTCAAAAGCGGGTGAATTCATGTATCGATTGCTTCCTTTATCTCTGACTGCGTTGTCCGTCCGGTGGCGTCAAGGGACCGTCTTCCCCCTCCCTCCAGTACCGCACAAAACCTCAGAGGAGAGATTCAGTTGGGCTAATGGGACGGGGCCAACTTTTCGCAAAGAGGTTTTTTTGTCTGCTTGCGAAATAACCGCAATCCCGCTTGGATAGAGGCATGCGAGTCCATGTTTTCCAGCATTTGTCCTCCGAAGACATTGGAAATATCCAACCTTGGGCGGATAAGAGAGGTCACACCATCACAAGGACAAAATTTTACGAACCGGGGCACATCATCCCTTCCGAAATGGATTACGACTTCCTCCTCATCATGGGCGGTTCCATGAGCGTGAATGACGAGGACCTCTTCCCCTGGCTCAAGGAGGAAAAAGCCGCCGTGCTGCGGACCATCGATGCGGGCAAATATATCCTGGGCATCTGCCTCGGCGCACAAATGCTGGCCGATGTCATGGGCGGACAGGTGACAGTCAATCCCCTGAAAGAGATCGGCTGGTTCCCCATCGAATGGCAGGACGAAGCCCTCAAACTTCCCCTGCTCCGGGGCTTTCCAAAAACCCAAACCGTGGCCCACTGGCACGGGGAA
>Ga0187810_10000305_pt1 | contig 20444 bp, 19 predicted proteins | sample NC_wetland_sal_i_9_FD_132963 | JGI IMG/M metagenome (GOLD analysis project Ga0187810, IMG submission 132963) | Wetland sediment microbial communities from Neuse River Estuary, North Carolina, USA - ASW_5 | ecosystem: Environmental > Aquatic > Freshwater > Wetlands > Sediment | place: USA: North...
GGCTGCGGTCGCACTTGTCCCTCCGGCGGATCGGGCGTAGCGTCCAGAGAAGAGGGGTCCTCGTTATTTTTGTAAACGAGATTGGGATTCCTTTCGGCTGCTCTGGACCTCGGTGGCGCCTAGCGCGCGGCCAACCCGAGGTAGCACCCGGCAGCGCCGCGCGAAATAAGCCGTACTTGGTGCGGACGGTGAGCACATCACCAGCTGCGCGGATTTTACGAAGGGATCAGGCCATGACAACAGCACCGGGTGTTCCTGCACGAGCACAGGAGCGACCAGTCGCTCACAGAAGGATCGCGGTGCCGGTGGAAGTGCTGTCCCTGTCGGTCACGGTCGCGTGCTTTATCGGTAACTCGCTCATCCACTCGATTTCTTCAGGGTGAATCGGCACGACGGTACCTTCACCGGCGTGCTCCCCTTCGAGTTCGCGTTCCCGCTGCTGTTGATTGTCCTGGGCTCCTCTGGACGAACCGATGCCCGCCTCGTGCCCGCCCGCGTCGGGCGGGGCCTGTTAGCCGTGACGACCCGGAAATCACGCACGGCGGAGAGCGCAATCCCCGACGTCTCCGGGCCCGGGGGTAGCACCCCGGCCGCCCGCCCATATCTGTCTCCCGCGGCCGGGCTGGATGGATTGATGGACCGGACCGCAGCCGAGGCTGCGCTCGAGCCCGGGTCACCCGCGGCACGCCGGGTCGGCTGGGGTTTCATCTCGCTGTACACGCTGGCGTACATGAGCACTAACCTGCTGTTCCTCGCGCCCTTGCTCGTCACCTTGGCCCTGAAGGTGGACTCTCTGGTCGGGAACCAACGGGCACCGGCCAGCCTGGCGCTGGTCGCCGCGGTCGGCGCCCTGCTGGCCATGGTCGCCAATCCGTTCTTCGGCCGGATGAGCGACCGTACCGCGTCGCCGCTGGGCATGCGGCGGCCCTGGATGGTCACAGGCCTGGCCGGGGGTTCCCTCGGCATCGTCATCGTCGCACTGGCCCCCAGCATCCCGGTGGTCCTGGCCGGATGGTGCATCACCCAGCTGTGCTTCAACGCCCTGCTCGCCGCGATGGTGGCGGTCATACCCGACCAGATCCCGTCCGCCCAGCGCGGCCAGGTCTCCGGGGTCCTGGGTGTCTGCCTGCCCATCGGGTCGGTGTGCGGCGCGTTCGTGGTCAAGCTGTTCACCGGCAGCCTGCTCGCCATGTTCTTGGCCCCGTGCGCGATCGGCGGGTTTTTCATCCTCCTTTTCGCGGTCACCCTGAACGATCGCCGACTTGCTAAGGCGGACAAGCCGAAATGGTCGCTGCGGGAATTCGCCGGCACGTTCTACGTCAACCCGCGGAAGAACCGTGATTTCTCCTGGGCTTTCGCCAGCCGCTTTATGTTCGTCCTGGCTTACGCGTTCCTGACCACCTACCAGGCCTACTACCTGCTGGACAAGATCGGCACCGCCAAGGCCGAGGTGCCGCAGCAGATATTCCTGGGCACCCTCACCCAGGCCGCCGTCATCGTCGCCGCTTCCCTCCTCGGCGGGAAACTCTCGGACCGGACCGGCCGCCGGAAGATCTTCGTCCTGATCGCGTCGGTCGTGTACGGCCTGGCGTTGTTCGCCATCGCCATCGCCAGCAACTTCAGCGGTTTCCTGGTCGGCATGGCCATCAGCGGGCTCGGCTTCGGCGTGTACGCGGCCGTCGACCTCGCGCTCGTGGTGGACGTGCTGCCCGACAAGCGCAACGCGGCCAAGGATCTCGGTGTGTTCAACGTCGCCGGCGCTCTTCCCTTTTCCATCGCGCCGGCGATCGCGCCGGCCGTCCTGGCCATCGGCCACGGAGGCGGCAGCTACGGCGTGCTGTATATGGTCGCCGGACTCTGCGCCATCATCGGAGCCGCCGCCATCCTGCCGGTGAGGCGGGTCCGGTGAGCACGGAACGGCCGGGCCCTGGAAGGGCCCGGCCGTGTCGTCGCACCGGGGTCAGACCGCGACGTCCTGGTAGGCGCGCGCCGTGCTGGCGGCGTCTATTCCAGCGGTGATCGGGGAGGGCTTGAAGCCCTTGACGGCCAGCCATAGGCCGAGCGAGAGCTCCCAGGCCGCTACCGGGATCACCGGGAGGGCGGCCGGCCCGGTCAGGGAGGAGTGCTGCCCGAGCAGCGTGGCGAATACGGCGACGATGAGCAGGGGGCCTCCGATGAGTCCCAGCGCGGGAATGATCCGGGGCACCAGCCGGGACCGGTACATCAGCGAGCCAAGCAGCAGCGCGTTGATGCCCGGCATGAGGGTCTGGCTGAGCAGGAACGTCCACTTGTAGACCGCGACGTGCGACGCGCCGACGCTGACCAGGGCGGCCGCATTGGCTCCGGCCGCTCCGCCCAGGTCCTGCCGCAGGGTCACCAGCGACAGCAGGCTGACGACACCGGTGAAGATCATGGCGGCTTCCAGGACGCGGGCGGTGACAAACCCGAGCGCGAAGCCTTCGTGCTGCCGCTTGACCACCGGGTACAGCGTGACGGCGGTGCCGATGCCGGCCAGGGCGACGATCACCTCCAGGAAGCCGCCCACCAGCACGCCGGTGCTGGAGCCGGAGCTGAGGACCCAGTCCCGGTGGTTCAGCACCGGGCGGTAGATGGCGAGGGTGGGGATCGAGACGAAGGTGATCAGGTAGAACGCACCCGCGACTAGCGCGGTCTTTCTGGTTGAGGTCATCGGGAGTCTTTTCGTCGTTTTCGCGGCGCGGGTCTGTACGGTGGTCGTCATGTCGGTCTCCTATTCGTGGATGGCTGAGTTACCGGGTCTGGGTGGGGGCATCGGTGCGGGGCCAGGTTCGACGTAATTGACCGAGATCAGGGGCAGGCCTAGGTCACGAATCTTCTGCAGCAGGCCATAGAGCGCGGCCTGGTCGGCTACCTGGCCATGGACGATGGTGGTGCCGTCGCCGTGGCGGGTGAGGGTCAGCCCGTCGAACCAGGCGGCCCACCGGGCAGCGAGGTGCCCCTTGAGGCGGATCTCGTACCGTCCCGGGCTGTCCTGGTGGCCGTCGGGTATCTCGTTCATGGGTCGAACGCTAGGAGCGGACGTGGTGAGCTGGCATCACCACACGTGGGGATTGAAGTGATGATCCGTGACCGACGGATCAGGGTTACCGGTTGCGGGTTCGCGGCAGGTCGAGTTCCGCGGCTCGGCGGACCGCGGCCCGGCGGTTGGTCACGGCGAGTTTGGCGTAGATGTTCTTGGTGTGCGTCCGCACGGTGTTCAGGGACACCATGAGCTCGCGGGCGATGGCCGGGCCGTCCAGCTCGGTTCCGAGCAGCCGGAGCACATCCAGCTCACGCTCGCTCAGCGGGTCGATCAAGGCCTGCCTCACCGGGCTGTCCTGCCCGGTCTGGCGCACCCCGGTCAGAAGCCGGCGGACATAGTTCCGGGTCGTCCCCCGTTTCTCGGCGGCTCTCATCAGGGACGCTATCGGCGGGCCCTCATCGACGAAAACCCGGACGTAACCCTCCGGTTCAGCCAGCGTCAGGGCCCGGTCCAGGCGGGTCAGCGCAGCCGGGATGTGCCCAGATGCCTGGAGCGCGAGCGCCTGAAGCACCAGGATCTCGATGACGCGTCCCGTCCTGCCGCCCTCTTCCGCCGCCAGCAGCAGGCGCTCCAGCAGCCGGGTCACCTGGTGGACGGGCTCATCCCGGGATCGCGCCATGAGCATCCTGGCCAGGGTGATGTGCTCGAACTCGCGTAGGTAACCAAGGTCGTCATCGACGGACAGGCCCTGCTCACGCGCCCAGCCCAGTGCTTCACCGAGCCTGCCCTGTGCGATCCAGACCCGGGCCTTCAGCGCCGGGACCGGCCGTACGTTCGGGAAGAAGTCGCCCACATACCGGCGTTCCGCCTCGTTGAGCAGGTCGAGTGCGCCTTCCAGGTCTCCTTCAGCCTGGCGTATCCGGGCCATCGCGACCCGCCAGCGGTACGGGTTCTGCGGCAGCCCGTTGTGCTCGCCCAGCTCCTGGCTGCGCAGCAACTGCTGGGTGGCGGCCTGCAGATCGCCGCGCTCGCGGTGGACCTCGCTCATCCCCACGTACATGTCTGCCGTGCCCCGCAGAACCGGCCCGTCCGGCTCAGATGCGCGCTGCAAGGCCTGCTCGTAGGTGCGCATTGCCTCGCCGAGGCGGCCTTGCACCTGCCGGATGTCCCCCATCGCGATCGCGCAGCCGAAGATGTCGGCAATCTGCCCGGACCGCCGCAGGCCCGCCGCGCATTGCGCCCACGCCGAATGCGCTGCCTCCAGATCCCCGCTTGTCCAGAACGCGAGCCCCAGGAACCCCGCTGCCCCGGCGCGGACGCCGTGGTCCTCCGTAAGCGCACGATCGAGCGTCCGCCGGGCGTGCCTCACGGTCCCGGGCACATCGCCCTGGACCAGGGCCAGGGCGGAACGGTACAGCTCAATCGCTCCCGGGAGGCGGCGGTATTCCTCCTCATCGGCCACCACCATCTCGCCCGGCGGGGCCGGGGATCCCTCACCGGTGGCTGTTGCCTCCGGCAGCCACCGCTCGGCGTCCCGTAGCCGGACCTCAACTTCCTCGGGCTCGCCGCCAGTGAGCAGCCCCCCGGCGACGGCAAAGCTGAGCATCGGCCTGACCCGGACCACCTCGTCGGGGAGCGCCTTGAGCCAGCCGTGCATCGTGGCATCCTGCCTGGTTATGCGCATGGCCGGGATCGCCCGCTCGATCAGGTCCGCCGCCTGGCCGAAATCCCGCGCGGCCAGCGCGTGGCTGATCGCCTCGGACGGCTCGCCGCTGCGCTGGAACCACGCACTCGCCCGCCGGTGCAGGCCCGGCACCTGGCCTGGCTGCTCGTCGAGCAGGCGCGCCTGCAGCACATCGGCGAACAGACGATGGTAGCGATACCACTGGCGGCGGTCATCCAGCGGGACCAGGAACAGGTTGCCCCGGTCCAGCGCCTCCAGCATGGCCTTGCCGCCATCCTGCCCGGTGACCGCATCGCACAGCGGACCAGTCAGCCGGCCCAGGATGGAGGTCTGCAGCAGGAAGGCCCGGACAGGTCCGGGCTGACGCTGCAGCACCTCCTCGGCCAGATAGTCGACGACGTAACGATCATCTCCCGCGAAGCCGGCGATGAAGCCGGCCACGTCGTCCCGCCCCTGCATCGACAGCGCCGCCAGCTGGAGCGCGGCGATCCAGCCCTCGGTGCGCCCCTCCAGCGCGGCCACATCCCGCGCCGTCAGCCGCAGGCCCATCAGCTCGTTGAGGTAGGCCGCGGCCTCATCAGGGGTGAAGCGCAGCTCGGCCGCGCGGATCTCGATCAGCTCGCCGCGCGCCCGCAACCGGGCCAGCGGCAACGCCGGATCGGCCCGGCCGGCGATCACCAGGTGCAGCCCTGGCGGCAGATGGTCGAGCAGGAACGCCATCCCGTCCTGCACCTCGCGCGCGTCGATGACGTGGTAGTCGTCGAGCACCAGCACGATGTCGGATGCGATGCCGCCGAGGTCGTTGAGCAGCGCGGTCAGCACCGTTTCGATCGGGGACGGCCGGGGCGCCTGCAGGAGGGCCAGCGCACTCTCGCCGACCCCGGGTGCCGCCGTTCGCAGCGCGGCGATCACGTAGGTCCAGAAGGACGCGGGATCGTTGTCGCCCCGGTCGAGCGAGAGCCACGCGGCCAGCCGCAGATCGGCCGGAGCGGCCGGTCCCGCCGCCAGCCACTCGGTGAGCAGTGTGGTCTTGCCGAAGCCAGCGGGCGCGGAGACGAGCATCAACTTCGACGCTGACCCGCGATCCAGCCGTTCACCCAGGCGCGGACGCGGCACCAGATCACGCCGGGACCTCGGGACGTAGAACTTCGTCTCGAGCAGGGCGGCTGGCCCCTGGGAGCCCGGCGCGGGCGGCTGCGGTTCGGGCGGGACCGGTTCGGGGCTGATTGATGGGTGCTGGGCCAGGATCCGGGCCTGCAGGTCGCGCAGCGGCGGGCCGGGGTCGATGCCGAGTTCGTCGGTCAGGCGGTCGCGGATTTCGGCGTAGGCGTGCAGGGCTTCGGCCTGCCGTCCGCTCTGGTACAGGGCCAGGATGAGCAGCTCCCACAGCCGCTCGCGGAGCGGGTGCGCCCGGCACCAGGCCTCCAGCTCGGCGGCGAGCTCACCGTGACGGCCCAGCACCAGGTCCGCGCCGGCCCGGGTCTCGATCGCCACCAAGGTCAGCTCATCCAGCCGGGCCCGTTCGGCATCGAAAAAACCGGTATAGGTGAAGTCGGCCAGCGGCTCCCCGCGGCGCAGCCCGAGCGCCTCGCCCAGGGCGGCGGATGCGGCCGCGGCCTGGCCCGCCTCCGCCAGCCGGCGTCCCTGCGTTACCAGCTGCTCGAAGCGGACCACGTCGACATCATCGGGGCCGGCGTCCAGGGCGTAGCCGGCTTCGGTGGTGACGATCGCGGTCGCCCCGAAAGTGCGGCGCAGCTGGCCGATCTGGGCCTGCAGGGCGTTGGCCGGGTTCGCCGCCTGCCCGTCGCCCCACAGCATGTCGATCAGTCGGTCGGCGCTGACCGGCTGCCCCGGCCGCAGGGCCAGCAGGGCCAGCAGCGCCCGCTGCTTGGCCCCGCGGACCGGCACCGGCACGCCCGCCTGCTCCGCCTCGAGCTCACCGAACAGCCCCACCCGCATGAGCCCACCCTAGGTCCCGCCTCAGCGCCACGACAGCGCCATCTCAGCCGCCCGGCGCACGCTGCCATCCAGAAGCACCACACAGCTCGAGGGGAAGGACGAACAATGATCGAGGCGCGGCACCTCACCAAGCGCTACGGCCACACGGTTGCGGTCGACGAAGCCTCCTTCGTCGTCCGGCCCGGCCGGGTCACCGGCTTCCTCGGCCCGAACGGGGCCGGCAAGTCGACCACCATGCGGATGATCCTTGGCCTTGATGCGCCGAGCTCCGGCTCGGTCCTGATCGACGGCCAGCCCTACCGCGAGCTGACCGACCCGCTGCGGTCGGTCGGCGCGCTGCTCGACGCCAAGGCCATCGTCGGCGGCCGCAGCGCCGCCCATCATCTGCTCTGGCTCGCCGACAGCAACGGCATCACCCGCAGTCGAGTGAGCGAAGTGCTCGACATCGCCGGGCTCGGCGACGTCGCGGGGCAGCGGGTGGGAACCTTCTCGCTCGGCATGAACCAGCGGCTCGGCATCGCCGCGGCCCTGCTCGGCGACCCCGAGACGGTGCTGTTCGACGAGCCGATCAACGGCCTGGACCCCGACGGCATCTTGTGGATCCGGAACCTGATGAAGTCGCTGGCTGCCCAGGGCCGCACGGTGTTCCTGTCCAGTCACCTGATGAGCGAGATGGCCCAGACCGCCGATCACCTGCTCGTCATCGGCCGTGGCCGCATCATCGCCGACGCCAGCACCGAGGAGTTCGTCAACCGCAACGCCACCCCGAGTGTCCGGGTCCGGGCCGTTCAGCAGGCCGACCTGGCCGATGCCCTGAGTCGGCGCGGCGCGTTGCTGGAGAGCGGTCCCGGCGGTGCCCTGGTCGTGACCGGCCTGGACGCCGCCGCGATCGGCCACACCGCAGCCGCACACGCCATCACCCTGCTCGAGCTGGCTACGCACAGCGCCACGCTCGAGGAGGCCTTCTTCGACCTGACCCGGGACGAAACCGACTACCACGCCGGCCAACTGGTCGGCTCGAGCAAGGGGATCTGACATGACCACCAACGAGAAGACCTCAGGTAACGCGGCCCGGGTCCGTCAGCGGCTGCTGGCCGCCTTCCTGCCCGTCACCGCCCTGCTTTACGTCAGCGCCGAGGCGCTGGACCCTAAGGGCACCGACCAGGTGGCCACCAATACGGCCACCGCACTGCGGCTGCTGCCCATCGCGGCGGCCCACTCCTCCCAGCTGTACCTGTCGGGTGGCCTGTCGGTGCTGGCGCTCGGCGCCCTGGCGGTGTCGTATGCCGCGATCGCCAGGCTGGTCACCGTGCGCGGCTGGGTCATCGCCACGATCGCCGCGGTGCTGGGCGGCCTGGGCGCATTCGCCGGGGCCGTATTCAACGTCCTGGGCGGGATCGGCCTCGCGGCCGCCGCCTCGGCGCATACGACCCAGATAGCGGCCGCCCGGTTCCTGGTGACCAGCTTCGCTTCCAGGCCGGCGCAGGTCGTCGAGTACATCTACTTCCTCAGCGAATACACCGCGCCGGTCGTCATGGGGTATGCGCTGTGGCGCAGCCGCCGGGTGCCGCGCTGGCTGGCCGTCCTGTTCACCGCCGGCCTGCTGCTCGCCGAGCAGCAGGGCGCCATCGGCCCCAAGGTCGTGCTGTACATGCTGCCGTTCGCCGTCGCGATGATCCTGCTCGCGGCCCAGGTCTGGCGGGCCGCCCGCCCGGCCCCGATCACCAATCCGGAACCAGCCAGCCACATCGGCCAGCTGGCCAGCTCGAGCGAAGGAATCTGACATGAGCACCATGACTCACGCCACCACCACCCGCAGGATCGTCCGGGCCGAGTGGACCAAGCTGCGTACCCTGCCCTCCACCTGGCGCACCGCCGCCCTGACTATGGTCATGGCCATCGGCTTCGGGGTCGCCGTGGCCTTCTCCGAAGCCGGCCAGTGGCACACCATGACGGCCCAGCAGCGCCAGGTCTTCGACCCGGCCAGCGCCTCGATGGTCGGGGTCATGATCGCCGCGGTGGTCCTCGGCGCACTCGCCGTGAAGGCGGTCACCTCTGAGTACTCCACCGGGATGATCCGGGCGACGTTCATCGCTATGCCCGCCCGCCACCTCGTGCTGGCGGCCAAGGCCGCCACGGTGGCCGCGTTCGCGTTCCCGGTGGCCCTGCTCTGCAACGTGGTGGGCTTCGAGCTCGGCCAGCGGATCTTCGCCAGCCAGCACGCCCAGGTGGGCATCGGCCATCCCGGCGTGGTGCAGGCTATGGTCTTCGGGGCGCTGGCGGTGAGCCTGACCACCGTCATCGGCGTGGGTCTCGGCGGCGTCATCCGGCACACCGCGGGCGCGGCCACCACCCTGGCGCTGATCATCATCGGCGGGCTCACCGTCGGCCAGTTCCTGCCCGCCGGCTGGCGGCAGTACATGCCCGGCATCGCCACCCAGGCGGCCGTGACCGTCCACCGTTCGGCCGGACTGCTCAGCCCCGGCCTGGCCCTCGCCGTGCTCGGCGGATACGCCGCCCTCGCCCTGGCCGCGGCGTCCCTGCGGGCATCGCACAGCGACGCCTGACCTTCGTCCGTAGCACCTGACAGACGTTCCCGATCACCTGGACACAGGAGGGTCTCGGGTGACTACCTCCGGTACGACTGCGGGGACCACGATGCAGGTGATCATCCGGGAAAGCTACGGCGAGGCCGAGCACGTGCTGCGGCTCGGCCAGGCCGGCCGCCCGCGATCGGCGACCGCGGGTCGGCCGGCCTCACCTCTGATCAGGCCGCGGCTGTCCCCGCCTCCGGCCTCACCGCATCACTGCCGGATTACATCGGCCACCAAGGTGAGCCGGCGACCTGCCCTGCTAAGGGTGCACGGCAGTGTCGTTCACTCCCCCGCCACCTGTGCAGACTCGGAAACGACATGATGGCTGAGACAAGCAGCGGCCTCAGTGTCCGAAAACATGTCATTCCATCGCTGAGACCGGACGCCGAGCAGGTCATCGTTCATGCGTTCTGCCGGGCACGGGCTTGCACCATGTCCATCGTCTCCATGATGGAGATGGTCTCGTCCAGCGGCATCAACGGGCTCTCCAGGTCCCCAGCGGCCAGCCGACGTGCGACCTCGTCGGCCTCGTGGCGCAGGCCGCGACCCTCGTGCACCGACGCGACGCGGGTCGGAGCGCCATTCCTCGGTATGAGCGTCACGGCCGCGGGAGCGTAAAAGTCGCCTTCAACCTCGATCCTCCCGTCGCTGCCGACGATCGCAGCCCTTGTCGGACTCTTCGCCCGCAGGGTGCACGTCAGCACCGCCTGGGCGCCGCTGTCGTAACCGAACAGCATGGACGTCTGCGCGTCAACGCCGGTGAAGGCCGGGTCGCTCATGGACACGATCCGGCTCGGCGTGCCGAGGACCATCGACGCGAACGACACCGGGTACACGCCGAGGTCCAGCAGCGCGCCGCCGCCCAGTTCCGGTGCGAACAGCCGGAACTCGGCGTCCCGGGCGAACCACTGGCCGTGATCCGCGGTCACGGTGACAATCTCGCCGAGCATGCCCCGTGCCAGCCAGTCCCGGATAATGGCCACGTGCGGCAGGAACCGGGTCCACATCGCCTCCATGGCGAACAGCCCGTGCTCCCTCGCCACCCGGACGATCTCGCGAGCCTCGGCGGCGTTCATCGTGAACGGCTTCTCGACCAGTACGTGCTTGCCGGCGCGCAGCGCGAGGATCGCGTTGTCGTGGTGCATCGGGTGCGGTGTCGCCACGTAGATCACGTCGACGTCCGGATCGGCCACCAGCGACCCGTAGCTGGCATGCCGGTTCGCGATGCCGAACTCGTCCGCGAAACGGTCCGCCGATCCCTGGCTGCGCGACCCGACCGCGACGGCAACGCCGGAATCGGTCAGCCGGAGATCGGTCACGAACGTGCTCGCGATCCCGCCAGTTCCGAGGATTCCCCACCGCACCGGGCTGTCTGCCATGTCTTCGTCCCTCCGCCGGCCAGTATCGGTGATCAGCTTATTTAAGGGGCCCTGGCCACGCGGTGTACGGTCCTCGTATGGAGGTCGCCGAGTTGGCGCATCTACGCCGGGCCAGGGACCTGCTGGACCGCGAGTACGCGCGGCCGCCGGACGTCCCGGCGATGGCGCGTACCGCACTGATGTCACCGTCACTGTTCTCTCGCCGGTTCCGGGAAGCCTACGGCGACACACCGTATGGCTACCTGCAGGCCAGGCGCGTGGAACGGGCGATGGCGCTGTTGCGCTACGGCCACCTGTCCGTGACCGACGTGTGCATGGCCGTCGGATTCACCTCGCTGGGCTCGTTCAGCTCGACGTTCACGCGCCTGGTCGGCGAGCCGCCGTCCGTCTACAAGGCGCGCGACCACTCGCGGCTCACTCGGGTCCCGCCGTGCATGACGCGCGCCTGGGCACGCCCGAGGTGGGTCGAGCAGCCGTGCAGGATTGGAGAAGCGTTCGTGGCCGGCCGCCCGTAGAGTCGCTGACATGGCACTTTCCATCACGCACACGCCCGTGTTCTGCACCGACCTAGATGAGGCGCTCGCCTTCTACACCGAGCGGCTCGGCTTCGAGGTCCATGACGACGTCCCGATGGGGCCGGAGATGCGCTGGCTCACCGTCCGCGCCCCCGGCGACACTCACGATCTGCTGCTGGCAGCTGTGGATCATCACATCCCGCCGGCCGACCGGCAGGCGATGCGCGCGATTGTCGCCAAAGGCGACCTAGCGGTGTTTATCCAGGTCGACGACCTAGACAAGACCTTCGAATCGCTGCGCGCCGCCGGGACGGAGATCCTCCAGGAGCCCATTGACCAGTCCTACGGCGTCCGCGACGCTGCCGTTCGCGACCCCAGCGGCAACCACCTGCGGTTGAGCCAGCCGCTGCCCACACAAGGCTGAGGCTTCCGCACTCATTCCAGTTGGGTGAGGTCAGGCTGCGGCGACGGAAGGTCACTCGCTCTCGTCCAGGGTGTCCCGGTAAATCCGCCGGTTGATCTCATCAGCCCACGCCTGAGCCCATCTCCTCAGATCCAAGATTTCTGCCTCGGAAAGGCCGTATGCGGCGAACTCTTCGTCCGCACGCCACGCGGCGGAATCCAGCCGAGCCGCAAGGCCTTCCAAACTGAACTCGTCCCAGGCAAGGCGACGACCCAGCGATTCCAGCTCGCCTGGTGACCGCAAACGAGACGCTGCGTGGATGTCGATCAGGTCTCGCGCGTAGCCGCGGTCGGCGAGGGCTCGGACCTTGGTGCCGATGACTTCGTCAGAGAGAGAACCGGGCCGTATGGCGTGTCGACTGGAGGCCAGGTGAACCCTTCCTTAAGAATGTCAACCTCGCAGTCCTGGCCAAGCTCAGGATCTGCCACCATGAACCGTGCTGACACGGGGTCGATGCCGATGGCGTGCACCTTCCACCCACGCTCGATCAATCCTGCTATTAGCCGAGAGGCGATGATCTCCATCGGGATCGAACTGTTGGTTGCTACGTCGATGTCACGGCTCGGGCGGTCTACGATGCCATGTGCTTGAACCGCGTACCCACCGGTGATCACAAATGGCAACTCGTTGCCAACTTCCAGAACGTCCTGCAGCAGTCTCCTGTGCAGGTCGCTCATGTTCATGCGACGGCTTGCGCTCCTTCAGCGAGCTCCGGAAACGCCGATTCCCAGACATCCCGGATAACCGGCCCGACTACCATGCGCAGGCTGGGCCAATAGGCGACAAGCAGTCTCGGATTAATGAATGCGACCAAGTCGTCGCGCAGTCCCTCCGTCAGGACGATGTGGTACATGCTCATGCAGAGCGGAGGCCGTTCAACGTCAAAAGCGGTTAGTCCGCTCCATGCAATGTGCAGAGGTAGCTGGACGATGCCGCACTCCGGGCCCGCCAGGTCGTCAAGGGACAGCGGCAGCCTGCTGCGGTATCGCTGTTCCAGCACCATGGCGCGAGTGATAGGCGCGGACGCGACGTCCATAGTCCAAGTATGGCCTACCAGGCCAAGATGGCACGCCACCTTGCTACGTGTCGACGAGGAGGTCAGCCACCATCGGTGCGCTACGTGCAGGCGAGCTGCGGCATGTGCAAATATGCCGTGCTCGGGGTGAGTTCCTGAAGATGCCCTCTCCCCCTGGCTCGCGTACAGCTTGGGTGTATGATGCTAATGTGACTAGCACCAAGCCCACGATGGAGATTGATCACTCCAGTTCGGTCCCGCTGCACGAGCAGGTCGCGGCGGCGATCCGGCGGGCGATTGCCGACGGCGAGGTGCTTTCGGGAGAGCGGCTCCCGCCGGCCAGGGACCTGGCCGCCGTGCTCGGCGTCAACACCAACACGGTGTTCCGGGGGCTGCGCACGCTGCGCGACGAGGGGCTTCTCGAGTTCCGCCGCGGGCGGGGCGTGACGGTGACCGGCATCGGGCCGGAGCGCGGCGCCCTTGTGGCGAAGGCGCGCGAACTGGTCGCGCTGGCCCGGCGCTGCGGGTACCGGCCGGAAGAACTGGCCGAGATCATCGCGCGGGTGTCCTAGGAGCCAGCGATGAAGAGCACGGCAGAGGTGACCGCGCCGGGTCCGGGCGTCGAGGCGCTCATCAGGGAGGCACGACGGCACCAGCGCCGGCGCTACGCTGCGATCGGTGTCGCGGTCGCGGCGGTGCTGGCCGCGGCGGTGCTGGCCGCGGCTCTCGGCGCGTTCGGCGGCCTGCACGGCGGCTCGGGGCGGGCGCACCCGCCCCGGTCGGGGCCGGCGGCCGGGCCGCGCGCATCAGGCCGCATCCCGGCGAGCCTCGACACGACCGTCCTGATGTGGCCGGCGGAGCCGGGGCAGGACGGCACGATTGAGCTGGACAACCTGCGTACCGGGACGCTGGGGCTGGCCGCACCGGTTGTCGACCCCGGCGAGTACCAGCCGGTCATGCTGGTCAGCGGCTGGATCGTCTACGTCAGCAACAGCAGCGTCCGGGCCGCTGATGCGGCGACCGGCAAGACGCGGATCCTCGGGAAGGCGCTGGCGTTCGCGCCGTCCGCCACGCCCGGCGATGTCTGGCTCGAATACGGCTCCCACGACCCCGAATCCGATGCGGTCACGGTCCGGTCCGTCCCGGTGTCTGGCGGCCGGCCCGGGCCTGCGGTCACGTTGCCGGGCGGGACTCAGCTGATCGCCGGAACGGAGGCAGGCCTGCTCCTGGGGCCGCGCGGCGGCGCAGTGAGCGGCCCCTTCTGGCTATGGACTCCCGGTGCCGCGCCGAGGGTACTTCCCCATTCGCGAGGCGCGGAAGGCTTCGCCGTCAGCCGGCGGCTGGTCGCCTTCGGCACGGATTGCGCGAACCCGTCAACGGCGCAGAGCCTCAGCGGCGGGGGTAATTTCGGCTACTACGCCTGCCGGACCCTGCGGGTGCTGGACGTCGTGACGGGCAGGCTGAAGTCGTTCGCGGCGCCGCTGGGAACGACCGGATGGGCACCGACCCACGGAGGTAACTGGGCCTGGTCGGCCAGCGAGATATCGCCGTCCGGCCAGCTCATGGCGGCCCAGGCGGTGCTTCCGCCCGATAGCCAGGGCATCGCCCGTGTCTTCGTCATTCACCTGACTGGCCCCGGCCTGCAGGCGGTGGCGGTCCCGTCATCGGCTGCCTTCCTGCTGTCGGTGATCGCCTGGTCGCCAGATAGCTCGTGGCTGTTCTACCAGGGCCCCGCCGAGCACCTGTGGGCCTATCAGGTGACCACCGGGCAGGTGCGATCGTCGACCACTACGTGCTGCCAGTTCGCCGTGATGGCAACCTTCAGATGAGCCGGGTTGACTGGCTGGGGGAAGAGACCAGCGGAGGCGTCCGAGAGCGATCGTTCGGGCTGCGCCGCCCTTCCGGGATCGTTCCGGGAGTGCTGTGGTCCCCCGGGAACGTGGCGGGGCCCCCGGCGGTGCTGCTGTTCCACGGCGGGAGCGGGCACAAGCGCAGCGAGCGCCACCTGCGGATGGGGCGCTCCCTCGCCTCGGCAGGCCTCGCCGTCATCGCGATCGACGGCCCGTACCACGGCGACCGGGTCGCGTCGCCGATGGCACCCGCCGTCTACCAGCAGCTGATCGTCGACGAGGGCATCGGGCCGGTCACGGCCCGGATGACCGGGGACTGGCTGGATGCCGTCTCCGCGCTCGCGGGCGAGGGGTTCGTTGACGATACGAACGTCGGCGTTTTCGCCATGTCGATGGGCGTCCGGTTCGGGCTGCCGGTCGCCGCCGCGCTCGGGTCAAGGGTCCGGTGCGCCGTGTTGGGCAAGTTCGGGATCCGTCAGACTGAACTCCTCCACCCCGGCCTCTGCCAGCCCGGCCTGATGACGGCGGCCGCGCGTGCGATCTCCGCCCCCGTGCTGTATCACGTGCAGTGGGATGACGAGATCTTCCCCCGCGACGGGCAGTTCGAGCTGTTCGACGCGCTGGCCTCCGCGGACAAGCGCCTGATCGCCAGGTCGGGCCCGCACGCCGAAACCCATCCCGACGACGAGGCGTCGTGGCAGGAGTTCATCAGGCATTGAGATCATGGCGGCATGCCGTTCCCGAATCATGAGGGAAAGCACGCCGGCCGGGCGTACGTGACGGCCCGCCGCCTGCTGGACTACAGCGAATCGCTAGGAAAACCGCGGTCCGCGGCGCCCCGCGCCGTGGTGCTTACCTGGCAGGCCCGCCTGGAAGACCGGGTACGGGAACGGCGCGACCATCAGGAGGTGCACGGTGCCGGGGCCGAGTCGCGGCTGCTGCGCCTGACCCCGGACCTGGGCTTCGCCCGGCTCCCGATCGGGGCGCCGGCGGCGGCCATAGCTGTCGAGGAGATGTCCGCGCGGGGCACGGAATTGTTCATCGCCGTCGGTGCCGCGGGCGCCGTCAGCGAGCGGCTGGCCGCCGGCGACCTCGCGGTCTGCTCGGCGGCGCTCCGGGACGAGGGAACATCCCATCACTACGTGCCACCGGAGCCCTTTGCCCTCCCGGACGCGTATCTCACCCAAAGGCTCCGGAAAGCGCTGCCCGCGGCCGCGTACGGCCCGTCCTGGACGACCGACGCGCCTTACCGGGAAACAGCGGAGGAGATCGCCAGGTACCGCGCCGAGGGAATCCTCACGGTCGAGATGGAAGCCTCCTGCCTGTTCACCGTGGCCAGGCTCACCGGCAGTGCCGCCGCCGCCGCCTTCGTCGTATCTGACGTGCTGCACGGCGAGCAGTGGGAGCCGCACTTCAGCTCCCCGGACGTCCTGCGTGGCCTCTGGACGCTCTTCGAAGCCGCCGAAGCCTGCGTGTCCTCAGGCGTGTCCCAGTAGTTCCAGGACGGTGCTGGCCAGACGGTCGTAATCGTCTGGAGTGTTGTACGGTGCCGCCGCGATGCGCAGGTAGCCGACTCCGCCGAAGTGAATCGGCGCGACCTCGACCCGCTGCCGCGACAGGGCCTCATAGAAGGGGCCGACCTGTTCAGGCGAGGTGAGGACGCCGCCCGGCAGCGGAACCAGCCGCATGGCAGGCGCGGGTGTGGCCGGAAGTCCCTCGAGCGTGACCCCCAGCGCTTCGGCTACCCTCTTCTGGCCATCGGCCACCAGATCGGCGAGCCTGGCTACGGCGTACCACCCGCCCAGCGCGTCCCAGTACGCCAGGCCGTCCACGGCCGCCAGCCACCCGGCATAATCCCAGGTGCCCGGGTGGTCGAATGACGCGGCGTACCCATCCTCCAGCTGCCAGCTGAGCACGGTCGGCGTCACGCGGACTCCCGGCCGGGTCCAGAGGATCGCGCTGCCCCGAGGGGTGTACGCCCACTTGTGCAGGTTGCCGATCCAGTGGTCGGCGCCGAGCGCCGGGATGTCGTCGGGAAGCTGGCCAGGGGCGTGCGCGGCGTCGACCAGCACCGGCGCACCAGCGACAGCGGCGGACACGGCCGCGACCGGGAGGACGGTGACGGTCGGCGAGGTGATCCGGTCGATCACGACCAGCCGCGTGCGCCGCGAGCAGGCGGCGCCGTACGCCGACACGACCGCGTCATCCTCGGCGCCGACGGGAAAGGCCGCCTCGACGACGCGCGCCCCCGCGCGCGCCGCATGATGGTTGAGGGCCTTGCGGACCGCGCCGTAGCCGTGCGTGCTGACGACCAGTTCGTCGCCGGGGTGCAGGTCCAGCGAGCCGAGAACGGCAGACACTCCCTCGGACACGTTGCGTACCCACGCCGCGCGGGACTCCTCGACGCCGAGGAACCCGGCCGCATGGGTCCGTGCCGCTGCCACCAGCCCGCGGACCTCGACGCGGTTGAAGCGGTGCGGATTGCGTTCGGCCCGCTCGCGCCACGCGGCGGCAGCCTGGCGCACGACCACCGGCGCAACGCCGAACGAACCGTGGTTGAGGTGCAAAACGTCAGGGTCGAGGCCAAAGGCGTCGAGCAGGGCAAAGTCCACGGAGCCGATTTTGTCAGCCGTGATGCTCCCCGGCGCTGGAAATGACACCGGTGTCCTTAAGCTGCCCAGATAACGCCCCGATGTAGGCCGCCAGGTGCTCGCCGGTGAGGGTCGAGCGGGCGGCGGCGAGATCGGCGGGCGTGCCCTCGAACACGATCCGGCCCCCGTCGTGGCCCGCGCCGGGACCGAGGTCGATGATCCAGTCGGCGTGCGCCATGACCGCCAGATGATGCTCGATGACGATCACCGACTTGCCGGAGTCCACGAGCCGGTCCAACAGGCCGAGCAGGTGCTCGACGTCGGCGAGGTGAAGACCGTTGGTCGGCTCATCGAGGACGTAGACACCGCCCTTCTCGGCCATGTGAGTGGCCAGCTTGAGCCGTTGCTGCTCGCCGCCGGACAGCGTGGTGAGCGGCTGGCCGAGGCTGAGGTAGCCGAGCCCGACGTCGAAGAGCCTGCCGAGGATGGCGTGGGCCGCCGGCGTGCGTGCCTCTCCCCCGCCGAAGAACTCCTCCGCCTCGGTCACCGACATCGCGAGCACCTGACTGATATCGCGGCCGCCGAGGCGGTGCTCCAGCACCGAGGCGTCGAACCGCTTCCCCTCGCATACCTCGCAGGTGGTGGCGACGCTGGCGAACACCGCGAGGTCGGTGTAGATGACGCCGACGCCGTTGCAGTTGGGGCAGGCACCCTCGGAGTTGGCGCTGAACAGCGCCGGCTTCACGCCGTTGGCCTTGGCGAACGCCGTGCGGATCGGGTCGAGCAGCCCGGTGTAGGTCGCCGGGTTGCTGCGCCGCGAACCCTTGATCGGTGTCTGGTCGACCGACACCACGCCCGCGCCGGCCGGGATCGACCCGTGCACGAGCGAGCTCTTGCCGGAGCCGGCGACCCCGGTGACAACCACGAGGACCCCGAGCGGGACGTCGACGTCGACGTGCTGCAGGTTGTGCACCGTCGCGCCGCGGATCTCCAGGGCTCCGGTGGGCGTCCGCACCTTCTCCTTGAGGGCCGCCCGGTCGCCGAAGTGGCGGCCGGTGATGGTGCCGCTGGCGCGCAGCCCCTCGACGGTGCCCTCGAAGCAGACGGTTCCGCCCGCCGTCCCGGCACCGGGGCCGAGGTCGACGACGTGGTCGGCGATCGCCATCGTCTCCGGCTCGTGCTCCACCACCAGCACCGTGTTGCCCTTGTCCCGGAGCCGCAAGAGCAAATCGTTCATCCGAACGACGTCATGGGGGTGCAGCCCCGCCGTGGGCTCATCGAAGACGTACGTGACGTCGGTGAGGGGCGACGAGCCGACGTGGCGGATCATCTTGACGCGCTGCGCCTCGCCGCCCGACAGCGTACCGGACCGCCGGTCGAGCGAGAGGTAGCCCAGCCCGATCTCCACGAACGAGTCGAGGGTCTGCTGCAGCGTCGCGAGCAGCGGGGCCACCGAGGGCTCACCGACGCCGCGGACCCAGTCGGCCAGGTCGCTGACCTGCATCGCGCACGCTTCAGCGATGCTGATCCCCTTGATCTTCGACGACCGGGCCGCCTCGCTGAGCCGGGTGCCGTCGCACCCGGGACAGGCGGTGAAGGTGACCGCCCTTTCCACGAAGGCCCGGATGTGCGGCTGCATCGCCTCCTTGTCCTTGGACAGGTACGACTTCTGGATCCTGCCGATCAGGCCCTCATAGGTCATGTTGATGCCCTCGATCTTCATCCTGACCGGCTCGCGGTGGAGGAAGTCGTGCATCTCCTTCTTGGTGTACCTGCGGATCGGCTTGTCCGGGTCGACGAGGCCCGACGCGCTGTAGAGCCGGTAGTTCCAGCCACCCGGCGTGTAGACGGGGATGGTGAGCGCGCCCTCGGCGAGCGACTTGGAGTCGTCGAAGAGCTGGGTCAGGTCGATGTCGGAGACCATGCCGCGGCCTTCACAGCGCGGGCACATGCCGCCGGTGATGCTGAAGCTGCGGCGCTCCTTGATGGTCTGCCCGGCCCGCTCCAGGGTGACCGCGCCCGCGCCGCTGATCGACGCGACGTTGAAGGAAAACGCCTGCGGCGAGCCGATGTGCGGCTGCCCGAGCCGGCTGAACAGGATGCGCAGCATGGCGTTGGCGTCGGTGGCGGTGCCGACCGTCGAGCGGACGTCACCGCCCATCCGCTGCTGGTCGACGATGATCGCGGTCGTCAGCCCCTCGAGCACGTCGACATCGGGCCGCGCCTGCGTCGGCATGAAGCCCTGCACGAACGTGCTGTAGGTCTCGTTGATCAGCCGCTGCGACTCGGCCGCGATCGTGTCGAACACCAGCGAACTCTTGCCCGAGCCGGAGACGCCGGTGAACACCGTCAGCCGGCGCTTCGGTAGCTCGATGCTGACGTCCTTGAGGTTGTTCTCACGCGCGCCGTGCACGCGGATCAGATCATGGCTGTCGGCCACGTGCGGTGCATGCGCCGACGTCTCCATCCCCGTATCGATGATCAACTCACCGGGTCCTGGAACACCCCGAGCACGTTGCCGTCGGGGTCGGCGAAGGTGGCCACGAGCCGACCGCCACCTACGTCGTGCGCCGACTCCTTGAGGGTGGCGCCCGCGGCGGTCACCTCGGCCAGTTTCGCCTCGATGTCCGGCACCTGCCAGAAGGCCACCGGCGAGGTCATGCCCTGCGGCCCGCCGCCCGGCACCAGCCCGATCTGCTGGCCCGCCACGTCGTAGCCGACGTAGTAGGCCGAATCGGCCTGGGGCGCCAGGCCGAGCAGGGCGGTGTATACCGCCTTGGCCTTCTCCAGGTCGGTCACGGGGTGCAGCACGATCTTGATGCCCTCGGTGGACGAGTCGGTCATTTTCCCTCCATGCAGGTCCGGTGAACGGTGATGTCCACGCCGGTCAGGCTACCCGCGGGTCGCTGACCGGCGCTTCTCCATTCCTGATCGGTCTGGTCACCCGCCTGGTAGGAGGCGGAACGACCGCTAATCGGGGAAGAGCGGCGCGACGCCGTTAACGAAGACGCCAGCCTCGGTGTGGATGGTGGTGTTCGCCGGGGCATCGCGCTGGACCACCTTGGCCAGGTCATTCACCGCGTCCTCGTTGAGGGCGCCGAGGGCGAGGAACTTCCAGCGGCGGGTTACCTGGTGGCCCTCGGCCCTAAGGCGGGCCGCCAGCTCGACCGCCTCGCGGTGGGTCGGCAGGTCGACACGGACTTCCCACAGGCAGTAGCCGCACGCTAGCGAGTCCTTGGTTTCCTCGGCGATCAGCCGCTCGTGTTCGGCGTCCCGCTGCTCGGCGGTTTCCGGCAGCGGGGCGTCGGCGTCCTCCCACTGTTCCTCGGCTGGATGCCAGCGGGATAGCGTGAAGTCCGCGTCCATGTGGTGCTGGGCGAGGACGTCGCGGAC
>Ga0187810_10000306_pt1 | contig 20442 bp, 22 predicted proteins | sample NC_wetland_sal_i_9_FD_132963 | JGI IMG/M metagenome (GOLD analysis project Ga0187810, IMG submission 132963) | Wetland sediment microbial communities from Neuse River Estuary, North Carolina, USA - ASW_5 | ecosystem: Environmental > Aquatic > Freshwater > Wetlands > Sediment | place: USA: North...
GGCGATCATCTCGCGCGGCGATGCGTCCTCGATGTCGGAGATGCGTTCGAGAACCTCGTCGGGAATCTTCACTTCGGGCCGCAGCCGCTGGAACTCCGCGGAGCGGTGCTTGAGGATGGCGAGCCTGGTGTCGCGGTCCGGCTTGTCGAGCTGGATCACGAGGCCGCCCATCATGCGGCTCTTGATGTCGGCGCCCAGGCCTTCGAGGCCCGACGGCGCCCGGTCGGCGGCGATCACCACGCGGCGGCGCAGATCGGCCAGCGCGTTGACGGTGTAGAGGAACTCCGATGCCGTCGCGGTCGAGCGGCAGATGTGCTGCAGGTCGTCGATGATGAGCACGTCGGCCGAGCGCAGCTCGTCCTTGAAGGCAAGCGTATCCTTGCGATAGAGCGCGCCCAGGAAATGGCGCATGAAATCCTCGGCCCGCAGGAACAAGACGCGCTTGTTGCGCTTGCGGAACTCCAGCGCCGCGGCGTTGAGCAGGTGCGTCTTGCCGTAGCCGAAGCCGCCGTGGATGTAGAGCAGGGGAATGTCGCCCCCGCGGCCTTCGGCGAAGGCGCGCGCCGCGCCGTGGCCGAACTCGTTGGCCGTGCCGGGGATGAAGCTGTCGAAGGTCTGCTGCGGGTGCAGCATCCGCGTCCACATGCCCTGGGTGGTGACTTCCGGGCCGATGCTCGGCAGGTACGAAACCGTGCCGGAGCCGGACGGCTGCGTCGCGATCGGAACCGGCTCCTTGGAGATGCCGGTCGCCACGGCCGACGGCGTGGAATTCACCACGATGGTGAGGGAGGCGGGCTCGGCGCCTTCGGTGCGGAAGGCGCGCTCGATCCTGGCCACGTAGTGGCTGGCCACCCAGTTGCGCACGAACGGCTTGGCGGCACCGATCTTCAGTTCGTCTTTTTCGTAGCTTTCCAGCGTCAGAGGCCCGATCCAGGCCTCGAAAATCGGATCGCCCAGTTCGCGGCGAAGACGCTCACGTACGCAGACCCAACGCGCCGGCCAGTCCTTGGCAGTCGGCTTGCTTGTGTATTGTCCCATATTCATTACCCGCTGCTTGGTGCGCCATGGCGCACTGCATGTTCTTGGTTATTGCCCCTCGGAGCCTTGGCGGCCCGATTATTTGCCTCCCAGGCGCCAACCCCGTGGCGCCGTTCCTCGTCGCATATCCGCCTCCTTCAAGTCTGTTTCCAGGGAAGGCCGGCGGCCTTCCATCCATTCCGGTGTCCCCGCCGGCGTTCCTGGTCGAGATCGCCCTCGAAGCCGCCCGCGACGTTGAGACAATTTGTGTAGCCTGCACTGGTCATGGCCATCGCTGCGGCGCGCGAGCGCGCGCCCGAACGGCACAGGAAAAGCACCGGCGCATCCTTCTTGCCGCCGAGCGCGGCCGCGGCCTGCGCCACGAAATCGGGATTGCGGTCCATGGCGGGAAAACTCTGCCATTCCAGGCAGTGCAACTTGCGGCCGAGGGCGGTCAGATCGGGCAGGCCGACGAAAGTCCACTCCGCTGCCGTGCGCACATCGACGACTTGGGCCGTGGGGTCGCGCGAGAGAAGAGCCCAGGCTTCCGCTGCGCTCAGGTCCCCCGAGTATCCCTGCGAAAGCTGTTCCGCCGCCATGGCACAAATCCGCAATAATCACCCACAGCCCGGGCGTGCGCCCGCGCCTACCGACAATACTTCAAACCGATTTACTGAAAGCTATACTTGGAACCAGCCCAACAAGTACTTCGAGCATCGCCGAAAACCCATTTTTCTTTTTGTATTGTCTTCGGCATTGTCTGCTCTCACGCCTCCACCAGGGAATTACCTTAAGCAAAAACGCGCCCGCGACTCAAGGGAACAGACTCGGAACGGTTGAACTTTTCGTGACAGGCGTGCGAAATTACGATTTCTAACCTTATGTTCTCTATACGGAAAATCGCTCCGCATGGTTAACCTACCCGAATCAGGCACTTACTTGCAACCGGACGTATTTCGCACTGCACAAAAGTATGTTCAGCCCACTGAGCAAATAAAAACGGGCCCAATCAAGTCATGGGCCCGTATTCATATTATTGTCGTGAAGTCAAGCCAAGCGAATTATTTCGACAGTTTCGCGACCCGCTTGCTCAGCCTGGAAACTTTGCGGGAACCGGTATTCTTGTGGACAACACCTTTGGTGACGCCCCGCATAATTTCCGGTTCGGCAGCCTTCAGCGCCTCCTGAGCCGCCTTGACGTCGCCGGCCTCGAGCGCCTCTTCGACCTTGCGGACAAAGCCGCGGATGCGGGTTTTGCGCGAATGGTTAATGGCTTCGCGCTTTGCGGTCGTGCGGGTGCGCTTCTTGGCGGAGGCGATATTCGGCATGGATCAGGTCCCTAAAGAGGCGGCGCGTATAGCCCGGGGCAGCCGCCCGGTCAATTCTGGCGGCAGGGGCTATTTGTCCTTGAAGGCCGGCTTCCGCTTTTCCGCGAAGGCGGCCATGCCCTCTTTCTGGTCGTCCGTGGCGAAGGCGGCGTGGAACAGACGGCGCTCGAACTTGAGCCCTTCGGCCAAAGTCGTCTCGTAGGCCCGGTTGACGGCTTCCTTGGCCATCATCAGCACCGGCACGGACTGCTCGGCGATCTTGGCCGCCGCTTTCATGGTTTCGCCCATCAATTCGGCCGCGGGCACTACCCGGCTGGCGAGGCCGGCCCGTTCCGCCTCGGCCGCGTCCATCATCCGGCCCGTGAGGCACAGGTCCATGGCCTTGGACTTGCCGACCAGGCGGGTCAGCCTCTGACTGCCGCCCATGCCCGGGATGACGCCGAGCGTGATCTCCGGCTGGCCGAACTTGGCCGTATCGGCCGCGATGATGAAGTCGCACAGCATGGCCAGTTCGCAGCCCCCGCCCAGGGCATAGCCGGCCACGGCGGCGACGAGCGGTTTGCGGATGGCGGCGATGCGCTCGCAGGCATCGGCGAAGAAATTGGCCTTGAACATGTCGACGTAGGATTTGGCCGCCATTTCCTTGATGTCGGCGCCGGCCGCGAAAGCGCGCTCCGATCCCGTCAGCACAATGCAGCGCACCGCGATGTCGGCATCGAAATCCTCCAGCGCATCGCACAGTTCGGCGAGCAGCGCGCTGTTGAGGGCGTTGAGTGCCTGCGGCCGGTTGAGCGTGACGACGCCCACGGCGCCTTCGGTTTTCACCAGGATGTTTTGCATGGAAGCCTCAGTCTTCGCGCGGACGGCCGCGTGCTTTTTTCAGTTCCGCATGTTTCTTCTTGTGCTGCAATCGCTTTTCCTTGGCCGCGCGAGAAGGCCTGGTTTTGAAGCGTTTCTTGGGCTCGACGGCCGCTTCGCGGATCAACTCGGCCAGGCGCTCGCGGACGTCTTCGCGGTTGCGGTTCTGGTCGCGGAACCTGCGGCCCGAGAGCACCAGCACGCCGTCTTTGGTCAGGCGGCTATTGAGCATCGTCATCAGGCGGAAGCGCACGGGCTCGGGCAACGACAGCGACAGTGCCACGTTGAAGCGCAGTTGCACCGCGCTCGACACCTTGTTGACGTTCTGCCCGCCGGGGCCGGAGGCGAGCACGAAGCTCTCGTCCAACTCGCGCTCGTCGATCGCGATGTGCGGGGTGATGCGAATCTCGGGCATTCCCGATCATACTGTCATCCCGGCCAGCGAACGAAGCGAGCGTGCGCCGGGACCCACTTTGAATTCTGTCCTGGTGTTGGAGTGGGTCCCGGATCGCGCTTTCAGCGCGTCCGGGATGACAATCTCAATTGCCCTTGACATGCAACTAAATGGTTGCATATCGTCTCCGGCATGAGCATGGATGCGGTTTTCAGAGCCCTTGCCGACCCGGCGCGGCGGCAATTGCTGGATCGTCTTCATGCCCGGAACGGACAGACGCTCGGGAGCCTATGCGAAGGAATGCAGATGTCGCGGCAGGCCGTCACCAAGCATCTGGCGATTTTGGAAGAGGCCAATCTCGTCGCCACGCAGTGGCACGGCCGCGAGAAACTGCATTTCCTCAATCCCGTACCGATCAACGAAATTGCCGAGCGGTGGATCGGCAAATACGAGCGTCATCGGGTGGGGGCGCTTGCGGACCTCAAGAAGAAGCTCGAAAGCGAATGAAGGAGAACAGGGTAATGAGCAGTCAATTCGTCTACGTGACCTACATCCGTACCACGCCCGAGAAGCTCTGGGAGGCGCTCGTCAGCCCGGAGTTCAACAAGCAGTATTGGTTCGGCATGCACCAGGAATCCGAGTGGAAGCCCGGCTCGCCGTGGAAGCTGGTATTCGACGATGGCCGCGTGGCGGATGCGGGCGAAGTGTTGGAGATCGATCGTCCGCATCGGCTCGCCCTCAAATGGCGCAACGAGTTCAAGCCGGAGCTGAAGGCCGAAGGCTTTTCGCGTTGCGTGATGGAGATCGAGCCCGCCGGCGATGCCTGCAAGCTGACGATCACCCATTCCATCGAGCGCGACGATGCCAAGTTCATTGAGGCGGTTTCCGGCGGCTGGCCGAAGGTTCTCTCGGGCCTCAAGACCTTGCTGGAGACCGGCGCCACCTTGTCCGCGACGCGCTAGGAACAGCCGTGACGGGCGTTTCGTCCCAGTGGGAACGGACGCTGCCGCAGCGACACAAAGCACTGGAGACAAACGCGGAATTCCATTCGTATTAAATCCGCGTCAGGCTCTTGAACCGGCACGGCGAAATCCCCAAGTCAAATTCATCCCCGTAGCTGTGCGAGCGGGCCGTTTTCCTTCCATGGGTGGCGGCCCGTTTCGTTTTTGGGATTTCATTTCTGGCACTTCGGGCACCAGAAGGTGGAGCGTCCCGCCTGGACGATGCGTTTCACCGTGGTGCCGCAACCGGGGCAGGGCTCGCCCTCGCGGCCATACACCGTGAAGTGATGCTGAAAATTGCCGAGATTGCCGTCGGCCTTCTTGTAGTCGCGCAGCGAGGAGCCGCCCGCCGCGATGGCGTCCTTCAGCACCGCCTTGATCGCATCCGCCAGCGCCGTAACCGCCTCCGGCCGCACTTTTCCGGCAAGCCGCTTCGGTGAGATGTGCGCCCGGTACAGCGCTTCGCAGACGTAGATGTTGCCCAGCCCGGCGATCACGCGCTGGTCCAGCAGCGCCGATTTGATCGGGGTTTTCTTTCCCGCCAGCACGCCTGCCAGCCACGCCGCATCGAATTCGCGGGACAGGGGCTCGATGCCCAGACCCTTGAACAATTTGTCCTGGTCGATCGTTGCGGTGTCGATGAGGGTCATCAGCCCGAAACGGCGATGGTCGGTGAACACGATCCGTGCCGGTGCGTCGGTTTCGATCACCACGTGGTCGTGCTTGCCGCTGCCGGCGGCGAAGGACGCGGTGTCGTAGACATATTGCCCCAGCTTGCGCTGTTTGCCCGCGGCATAGACCGCCATGCGCCCGCTCATGCCCAGATGGATCACCAGCGTCTCGCCGCGATCCAATTCGGCCAAGAGATACTTGGCCCGCCGCCGCAGCCGCCCTACGCGCCGTCCGGTCAGCCGCCCGGCGAAATCCTTCGGAAAGGGCACGCGCAGGCCCGCGCGACGCGTCTCGACCTTAACCAAGCGGTGGTTCTCCAGCACGGGCGCAAGCCCCATCCGGACGGTTTCGACTTCGGGCAGTTCAGGCATTTCAATTTGTCCTGTCATCCCGGCCAGCGGTGCGTTAGCACCGCGAGAGCCGGGACCCACGATGACGCGTCCCGCTGGGTCCCGGGTCGCTCCGCTTCGCACCGCGCCCGGGATGACATAGAGTGGAATTATGTCAACGGACTCGAACGATCATACAGCCTCTTTCGGCTTCCGCGACGTGCCCACAGGCGAGAAGGAAAAGCTCGTGCGCGGCGTGTTCTCGTCGGTGGCGCACAATTACGACCTGATGAACGACCTGATGAGCGGGGGCATCCACCGGCTGTGGAAGGATGCCATGGTCGATTGGCTGAACCCGCGCCCCGGCATGCGCGTGCTGGACGTGGCGGGCGGCACCGGCGACGTCGCCTTCCGCATCGCCAAGAAGGTGCGCGGTTTCGGCGGCGAGGCCGAGATCGTGGTCTGCGACATCAATGCCGAGATGCTGGCGGAAGGCGTCAAGCGCGCCCAGGTCAAAGGCGAGGGCGCCATCGCCTGGATCAACGGCGACGCCCAGGCGCTGCCGTTCCCCGATGCCAGTTTCGACGCCTATACCATCGCCTTCGGCATCCGCAACGTGACGCATATCGACCAGGCGCTGAGCGAAGCGTGCCGCGTGCTCAAACCGGGCGGGCGGTTTCTCTGCCTGGAGTTCTCGCAGGTGCAGGTGCCGGGGCTCGATACGCTCTACGACAAGTTCTCGTTCTCAGTGCTGCCGAAGCTGGGTGAGATCGTGGCGGGGGACGGCGAGGCCTACCGCTATCTGGTGGAAAGCATCCGCCGGTTTCCGCCGCAGGCCGAGTTCGCCAAAATGATCGAAGCCGCCGGGCTGGCGCAGGTGAAGGTGCGCAACCTGTCGGGCGGCATCGCCGCGCTGCACTCGGCGTGGAGAGTCTGACCATGGCGGGGGCCGTCGCCAACTTTTTCCGCGTCTGGAAGATCGCGCGCACGCTGGCGCGCCACGACGCCTTGTTCCCGCGCGAATACCTCGCGCTGATGCCGCGGCGCGCGCGCATGCTGCGCCGGATTTTGGGCAGCGGACGGGCGCGGGACCGCGTGGGTTCGCCGGGCGAGCGTCTGGCGCGCGCGCTCGAAAGCCTCGGTCCGGCGCACATCAAGCTCGGCCAAATTCTCGCCACGCGTCCCGACATCGTGGGGGCGGACGTCGCCGCCGCCCTGGAAGGGCTTCAGGACCGTCTGCCGCCGTTTCCGACCGAACAAGCGCGGGCCCAGATCGTGCTGTCGTTCCGCCGCCCGCTGGAGGAGTTGTTTTCGAAATTCGGCGAGCCGGTCGCCGCGGCCTCCATCGCCCAGGTGCACGAGGCCGAAACCGCCGACATCCCGCCCAGGCGGGTCGCGGTGAAGATCCTGCGTCCCGGCATCGAGGCGGAATTTGCGCGCGATCTGTCCACGCTGGCGTTCGCGGCGCGCATGGCGGAGCGCATTTTCGCGGAGGCGCGGCGGCTGCGCCTCACCGCACTGATCGAGACGCTCGCGACGTCCACTGCGCTCGAACTCGACCTGCGCATGGAAGCCGCCGCCGCCTCGGAGTTGTCCGAACGCATGCGCACCGACGCGCAGTTCCGGGTTCCCGAGGTCGACTGGCAGCGCACCGCCGAGCGGGTGCTGACGACGGAATGGATCGACGGCGTTCCGCTTCGCGATCTGGACGCCTTGCGTACCGCCGGCCACGATCCGAAGGATGTGGCGCTCATCCTGATGCGCTCCTTCCTCACCCAGGTGCTGCGCGAGGGCTTCTTCCACGCCGATCTGCACCCCGGCAACCTGTTCGTCGACGGCGAAGGCCGGCTGGTGGCGGTAGATTTCGGCATCATGGGCCGCCTCGACGTGCCGACGCGGCGCTTCATGGCGGAAATTCTCGCGGGGTTTCTCGCCCGCGATTACGTCCGGGTGGCACAGGTTCATTTCGACGCCGGCTACGTGCCGCCGCACCATTCCGTCGACACCTTTGCGCAAGCGCTCCGCGCCATCGGCGAGCCGATCTTCGGCCGGCCCGCGCGCGACATGTCGATGGCCAAGCTGCTGCAGCAGTTGTTCGACACCACGCGGCGTTTCGACATGCAGGCCCAGCCGCAACTGCTGCTGCTGCAAAAAACCATGGTGGTGGTGGAAGGCGTCGCGCGCAGCTTGGACAGCGAATTCGACATCTGGGAAGCATCGCGGCCGGTGGTGGAGCGCTGGATGATGGACCGCCTCACGCCGGAAGCCCGTTTGCGGGAAGCGGCCGAGAGCATCGGCTCGTTGGGGCGCGTCGCCCAGCAACTGCCCCAGTTCCTTCGCAACACGGGACTTATTTCGGCGATGCTCGCGGAAGGCGGGCTCCGCCTTCACCCCGATACGGCGCGCCAGATCGCTGAGGCGCAACTCCAGCACACGCGCTTCACGCGCGTTACGCTCTGGGTGATGGCCGTCGCGGCAGGAGCCGCCGCGATCGTGTGGCGGCTTGTTTAAGGTCGCGTGCAGTCACCGTCAAAACAGATGTCATCCCCGGCGAGCGCAGATCGCTTTGCGAGCTGTGCGAGGGAAGGGGATCCAGGTGGTTACGGCATCGCGGCCTAGAGCAGGATCGGATCAGATTGAATTGTTTCGTCATGGCCGCCCTTGAGGCGGCCATCCATTTCTCCACCTGTTCAGGCGTGGGGGTGGATGGCCGGGTCGAGCCCGGCCATGACGGGGGTGATTCAACGTGAAGCGATCTTGCCCTAGAAAGTCAGGCTTGGCTTTGTCCGGCGAAGTTATCTTGCTTTGACAACCTGGGTCCACTTCCCCTCGTGCAGTCTGCTGTGCAGCCCGCACTCGGCCGGGGATGACAGCCAAAAAAGGGTGCCGATCCTGTCGCAAAGACCTCTAAACGATCCGCACCTTGCCCGCATCGCAGCTGTGCAAGCCGCTCTGGTCGGTGACATAGACCACGACGCGGACGACGTGCTCCGCCAGATCCGGCAGATCCGGGACGCGAACGTGCACGGTGTTTCCGCTGATCTCTTGGTCGGTGGCGAGCACGCCGGAGTAGCCGGTGGACGGCGCATCGGCGCCGAGCTGAATCACCACCCGCACCGCGTCGCCGGCGGCGCGCGAAATGCTCGAACAGGCCAGCCCGAGGAACTGTCCGCGTGCCACTTTCGGGATCGCCGCCGCGCGGCCCGCAGTGCCGCCGGCTGGCAGCATCAGTTCGTTGGCATAGGGCGGCGAAGCGAGCGCAGCCGCCGCGGTGGCAAGTGTTGCGATTGCAATAAGCCCAGCCCGCATGTTCACCCTCCGCGCCTGTCACGGGACAGATACCAGAACCGCCAGCACAGCAAGATTGCGGCTGCCAATAAGGCAAAAGCAAGGCCGATCCAGACGCCCACGCCCTTCATGCCCAGCCCGATTCCCAATCCTATGCAGACGGGAAATCCCGCGACCCAATAGCTTGCAGCGGCGATCCACATCGGCATGCGGGCGTCCTTCAGGCCGCGCAAACATAACGCAGCCGTCACCTGCAGGCCGTCCATGATCTGGAAGGCCGCCGCGATCTTCAGGAACGTCGTGGCCAGGGCGAGCACGTCCGTGTTGGTCGGGTCGTCGGATGCGAAATAGAGACTGGCGATCTGGCGGGGGAAGACTGCCAAAATAACGGCCGCCACGCTCATGAAGGCCACCGACATGCCGAGCGCCGTGTATCCCGCCCGCCGTACGCCCGGCCTGTCGCCTGCACCCGCCGCAAGACCGACGCGCACCGTCGCCGCCATCGCGATGCCGAGCGGCACCATGAAGGTGATCGACGGAACATTGAGCGCGACCTGATGGGCCGCCACCGACGCCGTGCCGAAGGTTCCCATCAGCAAGGTGGAGGCGTTGAACAGCGCGGCCTCGAAGATCATCGTCACCCCGATGGGCATGCCAAGGCGGAACAGCTCTGCGAGTTTGCTCCAGTCCGGCCGGAAGAAGCGGTGAAAGATGCGGTATCTCTTCAGGTCCGGATGCACCAGCGTGATCGCCGCCATCGCCACAAAGCCGAAGGTGTACGAACACGCGCTCGCCGTGCCGGAGCCGACCAGTTCGAGCCGCGGCAATCCGAAATGGCCGAAGATCAGTCCGTAGTCCGCTGCCGCGTTGAACGCGATCGTCACGGCCATGACCCACAGCGACGTGTTCGGCCGACCCAATGCGGTCGCGTAGTTGCGCAGCACTTGGAATCCCAGCGAAAACGGCAGGCCGAGGCTTAAGGGCCGCACGAAACGGCTTGCGGCTTCGGCCAATTCCGGCTGCTGCCCGAGCTGGAGCAGGATGTCCTTGGTGAACATGAGGAACACCACCAGCGGCACCGAGACCAGGATGACGATCCAGAATCCCATGCGCGTGACCGCACGCACGCCCGCGCGGTCCCTCGGCTTGCCGCCCAGGATGTGCGCGATCAAGGGTGAGATCGCGGCCGTGGGGCCGAGCGCGAGCAGCCAGGCAAAATAAAACACGGTATTGCCCAGCGCGGCGCCTGCCAGCGCCCCCTTGCTGAGCCGTCCCAGCATGATGACGTCGGTGGTCAGGATCGCCATTTGTGCAAGCTGGGTCACGACCAGAGGCAGCGCCAGCTTGAGCAGCTCGCGTGCCTCCACGGCCCACGGCGAGGCGGCCCCGCCGGGGATTTGAGTCCGGGTCAAATCAAACTCTGCGAATTCGGTCATAACAAAAACTCTTCGAACGAACCCAAGCCCGCCCGCGGAAAACAAAAAACCCTCCGGAGCAGGGCTCGGGAGGGTGAACATCCGCCGATCCGAAAACGATCTAGCCGGCAGTCTCCTCACGAGCCGGGACGACGCCTTCGCACGAGGCGAACGACACCGCCGTCAGCTTTGTGCGATCGTGAACCATCATTCCGTTTGCTCGCTTTGGGGCGGGACACCGGTCCCGCATTGGCGACGCAGGTACGACGGGACAATTGCGAAGTCAACACGCCCCGGATTGATCGCAGCCATGCAGTGCATTGCAGCAACATACGAATTGGGAGCGGCTCCATTCTCAAGAATGGGATGCATTGCGCCTATTTGCGGCGACTGCGGGTTCCATTTCGACCGGCAAACTGCGAGTCATCCTCAGCTTGCCGGCACCGCCGCTGGTCGCTTCTTCGCCGGCGGCGTTGGCGATAAACTGGGGGCATGGCGCCTTGGATCATCGCCCATCGGGGTGGCGCGCTGCTGCGCCCTGAGAACACGCTGTCGGCGTTCGCGCATGCGGTCGGGCGCGGCTGCGACGGCGCCGAGCTGGACGTTCAGTTGACGCGCGACGGCGAAGTGATCGTCTTCCACGATCTGCGGCTGAAACCCGAGATCTGCCGGGATGCCGGCAAGCGCTGGCTTGCGCCGCCGACGGCGCGCGTGAAGGACCTTTCGCTTGCCGAGCTTCGCGTGCTGGATGTGGGCCGCGCCGATCCGTCGAGCGATTACGCGAAGCGTCACGCCGGTGTCGCCTGGCAGACCGACGAGTGCATCCCGCTGCTCGCCGAAGCGATCGTCGTCGCCAAGACCTCGCGTACGCCATTCCGCCTGTTCGTCGAGTTGAAGACCTCGTTCGCCGACCGTGCCGAATCCGCGTCGCCGGAAGAACTGGCCGAACGCACCGTCGCGGTGGTCGAGGAACACGATTTTCTCGAGCGCACGATCTTCGTCGGCTTCGACTGGCCTGGTCTCTTGCATGTGAAGCGGATTGCCCCGCAGGCGGCCTGCTGGTTTTCCACCATGCCGCAAAGCTGGTTTGCCGAGGGTACGCCGCCGCCGGAACACGATCCTCCCGCGGAGGCCGCGCTGCACGTCTTGCGGCATTGGGCGCGCGGGGCGATCTCGCCCTGGGCTGCCGGTTACGATGCGGTCGATCACGGCGGTTCGCCGATCGCGGCCGCGAAGGCGGCGGGTGCCGACGGCTGGTTTCCGAGCCGGGTCGACGTCAACGCAGACAGCATCGCCGAGGCGCGCAATCTCGGCCTCAAGATCGGAGCATGGACGGCGGACGACGCCGCGGAAATCCGCCGCCTTGCCTCGCTCGGCATCGACGCGATCTGCACCGACCGGCCCGACGTGGCGGCAGAAGTGGTCGGAAGCGCATAGACCCGCCGGCGAACTCAACCAATTCGGGTGATCGGTGTGGCGCACTGCCGCCAAAAAAGTCCGCAAACACCCTGCCTGCAGTTGGTTTCGGCAAATTCACCAGCCCGCTTAACGGAGCGCTCACTGCTCATCCTCTAGGCTGTCGAAGTCACTATCGAGAAAGCGCATGAGCAAACCTGCCATGTGGATGGATGGTCCGGATGTGAAATCCGAGTTCGCCCAGGTGGTCAAACTGACTCACCCGCTGGCTGCAACAGCGCTTGCGTTCTGGGATTCGCGCCCGGCGGACGGGCTGGTCATCGGCCGTGACGTACCCTCGCGCGCGATTGCGAGCCTGCTCAGCCGGATCATCGTCTACGAACCGGTCGAAGGCGGACGCGATCTCAAGGTACACCTCGTCGGAACCGTGCTGAGGCGGCGGTTCGGCAACGACATCACGGGCAAGCGGATGTCGGAGCTGTTCTCCGCTTCCAATTTTCCAGTGCGCCTCCGGGTGGCCATGGCGGCGATCGAAGAAGGCAAGCCTCAATTCGCGGTCATCACCCATACGCACCGGGCCATCGGCACGTTCCGCATCGAAGTGATGCAAATGCCGGTGCTGGCCCCGGATGGGGTCACGCCGTGGGTTGTGACCTTCATCTTCTATCTCGACTGACGCTCACAATCCTTCGAACAACGCGGTAGAGAGATAACGCTCTGCGAAGGACGGGACGATCACCACGATGATCTTGCCCGCCATGTCGGGCCTGGCGCCGATCTCCAGCGCCGCCGCCACCGCAGCGCCCGACGAGATGCCGACCGGGATGCCTTCCGTGCGGGCCAGCCGGCGTGCGGTTTCGAAGGCGGTCTCGTTCGAGATCGTGATCACTTCGTCGATCACGCTGCGATCGAGGACGGCCGGGATGAAGCCCGCGCCGATGCCCTGAATTTTGTGCGGACCGGGCTGACCGCCCGACAGGACCGGAGAATCTTCGGGCTCGACCGCGACGATCTTTACGCCCGGTTTGCGCGCCTTCAGCACCTGGCCGATGCCGCTGATCGTACCGCCCGTTCCGACGCCGGATACAACCGCGTCCACCTTGCCGTCGGTGTCGTTCCAGATTTCCTCTGCCGTGGTGCGGCGATGGATGTCCGGGTTGGCGGGATTCTCGAACTGCTGGGGCATGATGGCGTTGGGATCGGAGCTCACGATCTCCTGCGCCTTGGCGATGGAGCCCTTCATGCCTTTGGCGGCCTCGGTCAGGACGACTTCCGCACCCAGGATCGCCAGCATCTTGCGCCGCTCGATCGACATCGATTCCGGCATCACCAGGATCAGTTTGTAGCCCTTTGCGGCCGCGACGAAGGCGAGTGCGATGCCGGTGTTGCCGCTGGTCGGTTCGACGAGCGTGGTGCGCTTGGGCGAGATCTTGCCCTGTTTTTCGAGAGTTTCGATCATGGCGACGCCGATGCGGTCCTTCACCGACGATAGCGGGTTGAAGAACTCGAGCTTCAACAGGATGTCCGCCTTCGCGCCGGCCTGTTTGCCCATCCGCGTCAAGCGGACCAGCGGCGTGTCGCCGATGGTTTCGGTGATCGAATTGAAGATGCGGCCGCGGCCGGGTTTGTGGTCCGTCATGGTCTGTCGTCTCCTTTTAGATAGTGAAGTCGGCGGTTGAGACTTCGCTGACGCTGACGCCGGCGGCGCGCGCCTGCTGGCAAAGCTGCTCGACGGTGATGGCGTCCAGCCGTTGCATCACTTCGTCCTGGAACGACTGGATGAACGGCGTGACGATGCGTACGCCCAACTCGGAGCGCGGCGCAGTGTCGTCGCCGTTCTCTTCGTCGCCCGCTTCGGCCGCGCGCACGATGTCGCCCACCGAGATGCGCCGCCGTTCCTTGGCCAGCCGGTAGCCGCCGCGCGGGCCGCGCACGCCCTTCAGGATGCCGGCGCGTACGAGTTGCTGCATCACCTGCTCGAGATAGCGCTGCGGCACGCCCTGCCGCGCCGTGATTTCCTTGGCCTGCACCGGTTCGGGGCGCGCGTTGAAGGCGATGTCGATGACGGCTTCCAGGGCCAGAAGGGTCTTGCGAGAGAGTTTAAGCATGGGATTTTCCGGTCATGCCAGTGGAACCGAACCCGCCCGTGCCGCGGCGGCTGGCGGGCAGCTCGGAGACTTCGTGGAGTTGGGCGGTTTCGTGCCGGGCGATGATAAGCTGGGCGATCTTCATGCCGCGGCTGACGCGGAACGCGGCCTCGCCGTGGTTGATGAGCGTTGCCTTGATCTCGCCGCGATAGTCGCTGTCGATCGTGCCCGGCGCGTTCAGAAGCGTGATGCCGTGATGCAGCGCCAGCCCGGAGCGTGGGCGCACCTGGGCTTCGAAGCCGGCGGGCAGGGCGATCGCGATTCCGGTCGGAATCAGCGCGCGCGCGCCGGGCTTCAACTCCACCTCGGCATCGATCGCCGCCAGAAGGTCCAGCCCCGCCGAGCCTTCGGTGGCATAAGCGGGGAGCGGCAGGCCGGCGGCGTGGGGCAGGCGCAGAACGTCGAGTTTCATGGCGCCTTCTCCAGCGCGGACGCGATACGCGCCACGAGCCTTGCGGCGACCTCGGTCTTGTCCAGCTCGGGCCAATTTTCGATTCCCGCTCCGGTGATGAGATGCACGGTGTTGCGGTCCCCGCCCATCACGTCGCCGCTGACGTCGTTGGCGACGATCCAGTCGCAGCCTTTGCGCTTGCGCTTGTCGGTGGCGTTGGCGACCACGTTGTCGGTTTCGGCCGCAAAGCCGATCAGCAGGGCCGGCCGCCGCGATCCCGCGGCCAGCGTGGCGAGAATGTCGGGATTGGCGGTGAGCTTCACGGCCGGAGGTCCGCCGTCGGACTTCTTGATCTTCGCATTTGCCGAGGTTTCGGGGCGCCAGTCGGCCACCGCCGCGGTCAGCACGGCAATGTCCACCGGCAGAACGGACTCGCACGCGGCCAGCATCTCGCGTGCGGTCTGCACCTTGAGAAGCTTCGCGCGCGCCGGCACGGCAAGCTCGACCGGCCCGGAGACGAGCGTCGTTTCCGCACCCGCCCGCGCCAGCGCGTCTGCAATGGCATAGCCTTGCTTGCCGGAGGAGCGGTTGCCGAGGAACCGCACGGGATCCAGCGGCTCATGCGTGGGGCCCGCAGTCACCAGCGCCTTCAGGCCCGATAACGGCCCGGACCCCGCCAGCATCTTCTCGATGGCCGCCAGGATTTCGTCAGGCTCGGCCATCCGGCCGGGCCCGAATTCGCCGCACGCCATCTCGCCGTCGTTCGGCCCGACAAACGTCACGCCGTCGGCCTTCAGGGTTTTCAGATTGCGTTGCGTGGCGGGCTGTAGCCACATCCGCACGTTCATGGCGGGCGCCATCAGGATTGGCTTGTCCGTCGCCAGCAGAGCCGTGGTGGCGAGGTCGCTGGCGATGCCGTTTGCCAGCTTCGCCATCAGGTTCGCCGTGGCCGGTGCGACCACCACCAGATCGGCGCTGCGGGAAAGCTCGATATGGCCCATCTCCGCTTCGTCGATCAGGCTGAACATGTCGCTGTAGACCTTGCTGCCGCTGAGCGCCGAGACCGACAAGGGCGTTACGAATTCGGCTCCCCCCTTGGTCAGGATGGCGCGGGTGGCGATGCCGTGCGTCTTCAGGCGCCGGATCAATTCCAGGGATTTGTAGGCGGCAATCCCGCCCGCAACGATCAACAGAACACTCTTGGACATTTGGACCTCCCGGCCCGCAAATCCCGCCCGCTTGAAGGAATTCCGGGATAATACCGGTCGGCTCCTGTACTTTCCAGCAATTTCCGTGCGCGATTAACAGGCTTGTTAACGGATTTGTGGTGGGATCGTGCCCTAGGGGCGCCCATGCCGATTTCCGCTCAGAGACTTTGTTGCCTGGCCGCGCAGCTTGCGAGCGAACATGGCGTTATGGCGCGCGATTACGCCCGGCGGGCCTACATGAACTTCGATGCCGAAGGCGACCAGGAGCGGGCGCAATTCTGGCTTTCGCTCTCGATTCTCGTCGATGATGTCGTCCTCCACAGGCAGGATCCGGACCACATCCCCTCCATCCACTAGGCTTGCGCTCCGTAAGCGGTTCCGTTCACACTCCGGCGCTAACCACGTTGGACGACATGGCGCTCGACCCTCTCGCCAGAGAATTTCTCGATCAGCTTGCAGCCGCCCCCCGCCCGAAAGTCTGGGAAGTTTCGGCCGAGGAAATGCGCGCGGGCTTCCGCGCCATGATGAAGACCTTCGGCCCGAAGGACGTTCCCATCGGCAAAATCGAGAACCTCGTGATGCCCGGACCGGGCGGCGAGCTGGCCCTGCGCGTCTATACGCCTGTCGCTGCGGGTGGGGAGGCGTTGCCGGCGCTGATTTATTTTCACGGCGGGGCGTTCCGGGTCGGCGATCTCGATTCGCACCAACAGACCTGCCGCTATCTGGCGGGCGACGCGGCGGCGCGTGTGATCGCGGTCGACTACCGGCGTTCTCCCGAGCACAAATTCCCGGCCGCAGTCGACGACGCGCTGGCTGCGACTTTGTGGGTGGAGGCCAATGCGAGGCGCCTCGGCATCGATGCCAACCGGATCGCGATGGGCGGGGATTCGGCGGGAGGAAATCTCGCTGCGGTGGTCTGCCAGATGGCGAAGGAGCAGGGCGCCTCGAAGCTCGCGTTCCAGCTCTTGCTGTTCCCGGTGACCGTGTTGGGTTCCACGTTCCCCTCGATGCAGACCTACGCCAAGGGCTACATGCTCGAAAAGGAGCCGCTGGAATACTGCTACCGGGAATACGCCGCGGGGGCCGATTATTCGGATACGCGTCTGTCGCCGCTGCTGGCGAAAGATCTTTCGGGGCTTCCGCGCGCCTATATTGTGCTCGCCGGCTGCGATCCGCTGCACGACGAAGGACTCGCCTATGCCGAAAAACTGCGCGCTGCCGGCGTGGAGGTCGCGATGGCGGACTATCCGGGGCTGCTGCACTGCTTCACGCAGATGACGGCAGTCTATCCGCAAGCCCGTGAGGCGCTGACAGCCGGCGCCAAGGCGCTGCGCGAAGCGTTCGACGCGCTTTAGGGGCCGTCCCTAATCACGCCTTCAGGATGGCGACGCTTCCGGCATACCGCCAAATGCGCAAGAAGGTGAGCGCCGTGTCCGCCGCGCCCGGCCGGGCGGCAAGCAAAGCTTCGATGTTTGCCAGGCTCATGTCGCGCGTGAGGCAGTCCCGGCGCACCAGCCAGGCGTCCGGCAGTTCGGGCCCTCGGAAACTGGTGTAGACCCGTTGCAGGCCCAGTCGTTGCAGCGTGCGCAGCACGCGCCGGTCGCAGGCCCCATACGGCACGGCGACGGAGCGCACCGGCGCACCGATGATGGCCGAGAGCCGCTCGATCGAGTCGGTCACGTCGCGTGCGATCTCGGCATCGGAAACCGTGGTCCAGCGCAGGTGGGTGCAGCCGTGCGAGCCGATTTCCATGCCGGCGGCATACAGCGTGCGAATATCATATTCCGAAAGGTAGTGCCTTGTGCCAACTCGGTCCGAGGGAATGAAGAAGGTGGCGGTCATGCCCGCATGGATCAGGGCAGGCATTGCGATCTCGACGTCGGAGGCGTTGCCGTCATCGATGGTGAGCCGCGCCGACGCATTCCGAACAAGAGCGAGCGTGCCTACGAAACTCGCCTCTGATATCCAATACGGCCATTCTTCGACCGGCACGTAAGGCGGCGGATCACCGATACCATGCAGCATCAGGCAGGTGCTCATGCCGTTGCTCCAACGGCGCGACCGCCTGCGCGCGCCTCGGCGCCGATGCGGGACACCAGCGACAGCGCCAGCCGGCCCTTGCGTGTCAGCGGCACGACGGCATCGTAGGTGTCGGCGAACGAGCCGCCGAAGAGCTGCTTGAAGCGCGCGATGTTCATCTGCTCCTGGTCGTCCGGTCCGCGGTAGACGCCGCCGAAATCGTAGGTTGCCACGCCCTCGCTCTTGAAGCCGAGTATGTCCCGCCAGTGATGCAGCCGGTGCGCGCGCCCTACCAGATTGTTCCAGCGCGAATCGCGTGACGAGTCCATGTCGGAAACGGTGGCCGTAAGCCGGACCCGCTCGGGCGTAAATAGGTAACTGTGCCAAGACAGCGCGTGGCCCTCAGGATCGCGGCTGACGGTGAGCACGAAACGGTCTTGCGCGACGAGTTCGCTGATCTGGCCCACGCCCAATGCCCCAGCGTTCTGTTTGCGCCGCCACAGTTTGTTGTAGGCGGCAAGAAACTCGTTCCAGACCTGCTCGGTGAGGACCGGCACGCGCTCGATGACGATCCCGTCCCGCGTTGCCTGGCGGATGACTTTCCGCGTCTTGGAAACGACCGCGTTCCACAGTTGGTCCTCGGACGGGTGCAAGTCGATCAGGATGGTCGGGCGGTACACGTTCGTCACACCGGGGAATGGTGCGGGCAGGTCGCACAGCTTGAGCACGTCGGCAGCGGGCATGGGATGCGGAACGGCGAAGAACGCCATATGCGTCCGCACCGCGCGCCGGTACGCTCGCCACGCCAATGATGCCTTGGGTACAAACATCGCCCGAGTCGATTCAATACCGCGGCATGGTAACGGCGGGTCCGGTAACGTCCGGTTAAGGCACGAGCTTTCCGGGGTTCAGGATGCCTTCGGGATCGACGGACGCCTTGATGGCCGCGATGAGATCGAGCCCCAGCTGGCCTTTTTCACGGCCGATCCAGGGCAAATGCTCCGTGCCGATGCCGTGATGGTGGGTGAGGGTGCCTCCGCCGTCGAGAATAGCCCCCGTCGCGGCAGTTTTGATCTTATTCCATTGTTCGAGGTCGCTCTCCAGGCGGCGCGGGAAAATCGCCGTGAAGTACAGGCTGGCGCCGGTCGGGTAGGCGTGGCTGATGTGACACAAGACGATCCCGCGGGCGTCTTCGCGCGGCACGGTGTCGTGCATGGCGCTTTCGAGTGCGGTGCGCGTGGCGTCGTAAACGGCGTCGAGCTTCGACCAGCTTGCGGCGGTCTCGATGGTATCCACGCCCACACCGCGGTCCAGCATCGGATCGCGCAGATACGGCGCCTGGAAGCGGTTCTTGCGCCACTCCTCGCCGGCCCTGCGCCCCACGGCGAGCACGCCGAACCGGCCGGCGATGTCGCCGAAGCGCTGCCGCGCCAACGTAGCCGTCTGTTTGTCGCCTTCGAATCCCGCGATCAAGAGACACGGCTTCCGGGCAAACCCGCGCATTTTCAGATAGCGGTCGCCGACCCTCGCCGCGAGGCCGCGCCCGTTGCTGAGACGGGCATAGGCGCGCTGGAAGCGTGTCTCCTCCGCATCCGAAAGGCGAAGCATGGCGCAGCCGCAGCCGTCCTGCATGGCGGCGCGGATCGCGGCCGTCCCGCTCTGGAAATCGCGGAACAGATAGCCGCGATAATCGCTCACCTCCGGCAGCGGGCGGATGCGCAACGTCGCTTCGGTGATGACGCCGAAGGCGCCCTCCGAACCGATCACGAGGTCGTTCAGCCGCGGGCCGGCCGAAGTCGCCGGAAAATCGCCGCCTCCGAGCAGCCCGCGCGGCGTCGCGAGCTTGGCCGAAATCAGCCATTCGTCGGCGCGGCCGTAGCGGTTTGCGCCCTGGCCGGCGCCGCGATTGGCGATCCACCCGCCGACGGTGGAGAATTCGAACGAGGTCGGCGCGTGCCCGAGCGTGAATCCCTTCGCTTGCAGCGCCTTCTCCAATGCCGGTCCATAGATGCCCGCTTCCACCGTGGCCGTGGCGGAAACCGCATTGATGTCGATCACCCTGTCCATGTCGGAAAGGTCGAGGGCGATGGCCGTGGCGAAGGGGCCTCGCTCGGCATTGACGCCGCCGACCACGCTGGTGCCGCCGCCGTAGGGGATGACGGCGATCCGCTTGCGCGAGGCGTAGGCGAGAACTGCGAGCACTTCGTCCGTGCTGCGGGGGTAGACGACCGCATCGGGCGCGCTCGACAGATCGCCCGCGCGTAGGCGCAGGAGATCGCGATAGCCGCGGCCCACGGCGTGAAACGCCCGTTCGCAGAGGTTGTCGCGGACCTGACCGGAGCCGACCATGCCGCTCAGTTCCACCCGGTCCTGCAATGTGAGCGTGCTGTCGGCGAGCGTCAGTTCGTCGAGCGGGCGGCCGGGCGTCGCCAGCAAGGCGGGCATGCCGAGTTCCGACGCAAGCCAGTTCCAGACTTCCGCCCGTTCCGAGATGTCATCCTTGTGCGCAGCCCAACCCCAACCGTTCCAGCGGAGTTTCGCGCGATCGATACCCATGCAGGCCCCTCACAGCGAGCAGCATCGCACATTCTTGCCGCGTGCAATAGGCTGTTTTCATTATGCAATTCTGACCGGCGCAGTTCACGCTGCAAAAGCCGCACAAACCGCCGCGATGGCGGCTCGCAAGGTGGGCGTTTTGCGGCGCTTCGAAAGGCGAATCCGCGGGCGTTTGCCACGTCGCTGAGGCAACGATTGAACTGGCCCGTTCAATTCCTTAAGCATCGGCCGAGTTCGAAGCGGGGGTCCCTCTGATCGATTCGCTGGATAAGACTGTCACGGTCGTCGAGGTCGAGGGCAGCAAGTTAAGTCGCGCGTTTCACCGGCTGCCGCACACGCTATACAAAAACGACCCGAACTGGATTGCGCCCCTGTTCGTCGAGCGGCAGTTCCACTTCAACAA
>Ga0187810_10000307_pt1 | contig 20411 bp, 18 predicted proteins | sample NC_wetland_sal_i_9_FD_132963 | JGI IMG/M metagenome (GOLD analysis project Ga0187810, IMG submission 132963) | Wetland sediment microbial communities from Neuse River Estuary, North Carolina, USA - ASW_5 | ecosystem: Environmental > Aquatic > Freshwater > Wetlands > Sediment | place: USA: North...
GTGAGCTTGGGTTCTTTCGCGTCATTCAATTCCGTCCGGGTCGCATGTAACCGACCATTCAACACCCTCGAAATGGTTTGGAAGTCGGCAATCGACTGGGAATCATATTCCTTGGCCACCCGAACCTCCACCACGGTCGGTGTGAAGGAATTTTTAGAGGCGTAGTAAGATGCCTCAAGTTCCTTTTGCACGTCAGCCTTGTTCACAAATGTCAAAATAACCCGGTTTACCACACCGGATGCGGCATACAGATTCAAAGAAAAGAGCCGCGTCCCAAAGACCTTTACATTCGCCCGGGGATCATAGATGTAAATCTGGGAACCGCTGACCGGCACCGGACCGGGATAATTTTGAAACCCAAGCCGCTTGACCACATCCACAGCCTTGTCGTCCCAGAGGAGATTATCCCCCCAGAGGTTGATGCCAAACGCGCTATTCAATCCCACATTGGGATTCGAGATGACGGATTCGGGAAAAATCGGCACCCCGTCGGCATAACTCTGTCCATGGGTCGAAACATCCGCCAAAAGCAATCCTGCAAACAACAGGAGAACCCATCCGTTTCTCATTCGGTCGAATTTTGACAACTTTCAAAGAGGAGGCAACGACTAAAAATACCCCCCCGCCAAGACTTTCGCGTTGACGACATCGTCCCCCGCTTGAATAGTGCTTGTTCATGTCTACGAAAGCGCCAAAAGCAAAACCCCGCTACAAACGCATTCTTCTCAAACTCAGTGGTGAAGTCATGGCCAGCGCGGAAGACCCCATTTCCGCCACCGTTGCATCCAAAATCGCCAAGCAAGTGAAGGAAATTCACGAATTAGGCGTCCAAATCGCCATCGTCATAGGCGGTGGCAACATCTGGCGCGGCCTGACCGCCACCCACTACGGCATGGATCGCACAACGGCGGATTACATGGGTATGCTGGCCACCGTCCTGAACGGTCTCGCCCTTCAGGATGCCCTCGAACGGGAAGGGGTCTACACACGAGTCCAGACAGCGATTGAGATGAAGAACGTCGCAGAGCCCTTTATCCGCCGCAAAGCCATCCGCCACTTAGAAAAGAAACGAGTCGTCATCTTCGTCGCAGGAACGGGAAACCCCTACTTCTCCACGGATACGACGGCGGCACTCCGCGCGAGTGAAATCAGCGCCGAAATCCTCCTCAAAGCCACCAAAGTGGACGGCATCTACGACTGCGACCCCAAGAAAAATCCCAAGGCCAAACGCTTCTCCCGCATCCGCTACATCGACGCCTTAGCCAACCGCCTTCAAGTAATGGATTCCACCGCCTTCAGCCTTTGCATGGACAACCACGTCCCCATCATCGTTTTCGACATGTTCAAACCCGGCAACCTCCTCGCCGTTGCCTTAGGCAAACAAGTAGGAACACTCGTTACGGAGAACTAAAATTATGGCACTGGATGACATCCTCCTCGAAGCCGAGGAAAAAATGGAAAAAACCTATAATAAAATTCACGAGGACTTCGGTTCCGTGAGAACCGGCAAAGCCTCTCCCGCCCTCGTGGAAAACATCCGCGTGGAAACCTACGGTTCCAACATGCGACTCAAGGAAATCGCCAGCATCACCATCCCGGAAGCCCGCCTCATCGTGATCCAACCGTGGGACATGGGCAACGTGGAGCCCATTCGCAAAGCCATTGAAGAATCCAAAATCGGCATCTCACCCCTCATCGATGGCAAGATCATCCGCCTACCCATCCCCGAACTTTCCGAAGAACGCCGCAAGGAACTCGTCAAAGTCCTTCGCAAAATGTCGGAAGACGGACGTGTAGCCATTCGCCATACCCGCCGCGACGCCATCGACTCCATTAAAAAAGCTCAAAAAGATGGTGACCTGACCGAAGACGACCAAAAGCACGGGGAAAAAGAAATCCAGACCCTCACCGATCAATACACAGACAAGGTGGATAAGGCGTTGGAGTCAAAAGAAGCTGAAATCATGAAGGTATAGCCCTTCAACTTGCATTCAAGTTGAACGGGGAACTTCTACTCGGACGCCCCCCATTTTCTACCCCCCTCCTTGGATTTTTCCAATCATGGACAGTGCTACATGCATGAATCGTCAGTCTTTATTTATCGAATGAATTCGATGTTCCATTTCCACCCCTCCCCTCATGAGGCTCAGGTTCGCAACCTATCGCCCACCTTCGCTTCGCCTGAAGGCGAGAGGTTTCAACCATCCCCGATGGGAACACTAAACATCTAAAGAGACGGGACGGCAGGCTGAGTCTGACGCTTCATCGAGACGATGACCTGGAGTTTTTGATGCTGGGCACCGAGATAAGTCCCCCGGACGGGAGTGACATCCCGATAATCTCTGCCCACGGCAACACGCACATGTCTTTCCCCGGCAACTTGATGATTGGTCGGATCAAGCCCCCACCAGTTCAAGCCGGGCAGAAGCACCTCCACCCAGGCATGACTGGCTGCAGCGCCTACGAGATTGGGCTTTTTCTTCGTTGGATCGACCGCCTCAATATATCCGCTGACGTAGCGCGCCGGAATCCCCGAACGGCGAAGAATGCCCAGCATGAGGTGGGCGAAATCCTGACAAACACCTTTCCGCTGGGCAATGACCTGCCGTAACGGCGTGGAGATGTCCGTGACCCCCTGCTTGTATTCAAAGTTGCCATGAATCCATGAATTCAGTTCCAGTAGTGACTCACCAAGAGTACGGCTCGGTCTGAAAAAGACTTCCTCGATCTCCTTCAAAACCTCCCCAAGGGGAACGTAATGGCTGGGTTGGAGAAAATCGAAAATATCGAGAATCTGCCCCTTGTAGATTTGCAAAGCCTCGGCTGTCGTCACTTCCAGGGCAAGAGTCGGCATGGGAAGCGACTCCGTCTCGACATCCGCCCAGGCATGGACGGAAAGCTTTTGATGACGGTAGGGAATGGAGAAAAATTCGACCGTGTTGCCAAAATAATCCGAGTATTGCTCGACCAAAGTCTGGGGAGATATTTCCAGCCCCCGCTGGAGAACTTTCTGTCCCGGCCCGTCCTGCGGACACACCCGCAACTCGGCAAACGAATCCGACGCATAGAAGGGATAGTCGTACTGGGTCTGATGACTGATGTGAAAACGCATGGCGGTCAGGATTTTGTCGAGAAAAGAAGTTGAGGTTGGGCAAGGCTGAGAGCATCCCGGCTCTGGTGGTGAAAAAAGACATCTTCAATCCCGGCATGGAGAGCATCCCATTCCTCCATGAGGGAGGAGTGGGTTCGCAACAGACGTTTTTGCAGAAGACGGCCCTCGTCCTGCTTGATCTCCGACGGTGCATCCGTATCCATGAGGATGCGGGGAAAGAGCGTACTGCATTTGATATCGGCGAGAAGCTTTTGCGTGTTCTCCATTTTTTCCGAAAGTACCTGGGCGGCCGACGCTCCGCCATTCTGGATAAGAGATCGAACGTGCTGGATAAGCCCCTCACAGCAGAAGGAAACCGAGCTGGGCGTCTCCCGGCTCTGCCACAAAAGTTGCGCCACACGATCAATGTAGGCACGGGACTGAAAATCCCTTCGATAGGCATCCAGACTGCCCAAAAGCCGGAGAAGAGCCGTGAGATCCGGATTCTCCTCGGAGGGGTCGGCAACCGTCTCAATGGCGTGGGAAAGGACGTGATGGAGAATGCTCATGGTGCAAAACCCCCTCTCGATCAGACTGCCGATTTTAAAAAAATCCCACCCCTCATCACGAGGCATCGTGCGATCAAAAGTACCGTGCAGCAGGGCGGTGCTTTCAACAACCATGTGACAGATTTCCTGAATCTGAGAACGATTGGTGGGGCGCTTCACAGCCATTTTATTCACCCGCGAATGGCATTGGGAAATGACTTCCCAGACTTCGAGGACGATATATTCACGGATCACTTCGGTATTGCGATGAATCGAGTGAAGACAGGAAAGAATGGAGGCGGGCGAGGAGGGATCAATCGTCAGAGCCTCGGCAAGAAGATGTGGGGTGACAGGAGGCTTTTCCAGCGCCGCAAATTGCTTCTGCCCCGTCGCCGCAGCCACGGCACGCCAAAGCGGCCAGTGCATGCTTTGGCTGGAGGGCTGCATTTCCTCCCAGTTGGCACCGCCCAGAACATGGAGCATCCGCCCCGTGTTTTCGGCCCTCTCGGCATAACGCCCCATCCAGTAAAGAGCTTCCCCCGTCTTGCTCGAAATGGACTTGTGAAGCTGGCGGGGAGGACGGGGATTGGTCAGATTTCGGGGGACGCGCGTGCCAGGTTTGGCGATGACCCAGGTATCCTTGGGTGAGGAAAAGTTTTGCCCCGTGGAATCAAAAGCCTGCAAAGCGAGTCCCCCCGGGAGGACAAAGGGATGCTCTCCCATCAGGACGAAGACCCGGAGACGGAACGGTCTTTCGACGACTTCTCCCTGGTGGAAGCTCGGCGTTTTCGTCTCCAGTCCTTTTTTCTGGGCCACGACAAACTGGGAATGACTTTCCAGGAGTTCTTCCGCAGTTTCCGGCGCCCGGAGACTGAGCGTGTAATCGAAATAACTCTGAATGGAAGGCAGCGTCTGGATCGGGTGGAAGTTGACCTTATCCTTCATCCTCAGGCTGTGCTCCAGTTGATCAACGTCGTGACAATTGTAAGTAGGCACTGTGGATAAAATGGGGTCTGCGTGCAGATAGTACCGAATGATGGTGTCCGAGTAGCGAAGCAACCCCTTGTTATCCCCAACACCTGTTCCGAGAGCATTTGCCACCACCACACTCCCCCGGCGAATGCAGCTCATCAAACCGGCGATCCCTCCAAACTGAGTGGAACCAAACGCGACCGGATCAATCCATGTGCTGCGAATGCGGCGGTAGATGACATCCACCTTTTGCAAACCGGCAACTGTCTTGAGATAAAGATGGCTCTCACGAACCAGTAAATCCGAGGGGCTGACGGTGGGAATACCCATGCGCCGACTGAGAAAACCGGGCAGGGTGAGCGCATCATCATCCTGCGGATCCCGGAGGAGGACGACGAAGGGATCCTGCTCTTTCGAGAGAGAGCGCAAGGTTTCCAGCATGATGGTGCTGAAGGCCGCCACCGGCATGACATCCGTCTCTTCAAATATTTCCGGAAACACCTGGCGAAGGAGTCGGCGATTCATCATCACATGCGACACTCCATGAGGAAGCGCCATGTGATTTTCCAACACCTGCCACCTCCCCTCCTCATCTTTAAGAAGATCGAATGCCGCGTAAGTCACGGGATATTCCTGCAGGATCGGCATCCCCACCGCCTCACGGAGAAAGGAAGGATCTTCCAACACGATATTGTGGGGAATGGCCCGGTTTTTTAAAATGGTCTGCCGGGAATAAACATCGGAAATGAAGAGGTTGAAAGCCTTCATCCGCTGGATGACACCGCGTGAGATCACCTCCCATTCATCACTCGAAATCAACCGGGGCAGAATATCCAGAGGGAAAGCTCCGGGTGGCTTGATCTGAGCCTCTTCCACCGCCAGATCCAACCGCCGCTGCCTCTCAGCAAGATCGTTCAGGGAAAAGCGGGAAAGCTTCTGCTGAAGGAGGTTTTCCGGGGCCGCCTCCTCACCCGCCATCGCTTCGCTTTCCTGAAATGACTTCATGAATACCGCCCTACCAAAGCCTAAGATTCCTCACTCGGCAACTCATACCCATAAAAAGAAACACTTGTTATTCAGACAATCCCAAGGAGTTGATCGATTGCCTGGGCAATTTCTTCGGCCTTGGGCTTGGAAAGATGCTTGTTCACCCCGACTTCCTCGCACCGTATCCGCACCTGCTCCGTGGCAAGCGAAGAATAAATCAGCACGGGAATTTTGGAAAGAATGGCATCCTGCTTCAGGTTGAAACACATGGTGAGTCCGTCGAGCTGCGGCATTTCAATATCGGTGATAATGGCCGAGACGAAATCCTTCAAGGCAGCTCCCTTTTCCACCTCCCGGCGGACTTGCTCCAGATACTGAGAGGCTTCAAGACCATTGTGAAAGATTTTCAGATCTTCAAACCCCGCACGCATGAGTGCATCCGTCGTAAACTTACGGATTGTGGCAGAATCCTCAATGTAGAGGACCTTGACATGCTTCCGGTTCATCTTATGTACCGGAGGAGATGAGTCCACGGAGACGACCGGAGGCGTGATGCGACAAAGAAGTTCTTCCAGATCGAGTATCTGGATGACCGTATCCCGGACGGTAATGGTGCCGATGACAGTTGAATGCGCCATGGGCAAACCCTCCAGCTGCCGGAAACATTCCCACGATTCCCGATGAATTTTATTAACCCCATCAATGAGGAATGACGTAACAGTTTCGTTAAATTCCGTGACGAGCACAATGCGGGGACTCTTCAAACCCTGAGCAGGAGTAAGCCCCAACGCTTTGAGCAGATCAATGAGAAGAATGGGTTTCCCCCGAAAATAAATCGAGCCAAGAACTTCAGGACGGGCACCGTCGAGCCTCTTGACCTGCAAAGGTTCATACTGAAATATTTGCCGAACCTTGAGAATATTCAGACCGAAGCTCTGCCCTCCTACATAAAATTCCACAAAATCGACACGGTTAGTACCGGTTTTGGCGTGAGATTCCCGTTGTGCGATTGCTGGCATCTGCCGCTAATTTACCTGCCCACGGGTGAATTTCCAACCTGGAAAAGGTGGCTGCTCCACCTTTTTATCCACCATAAAAATCAACTCACCCCAACAAGTCTCGAGGCAAACTCCGCTGCTTCACGAGCACCATCCTCACCAATCGGGAAAGTGGCCACCGGCACACCCCCCGGCATCTGCTGAATGGAAAGAAGAGAATCCAGACCATCCAAAGCCTTCGAGCGAACCGGTACACCCAAAACGGGAAGATGCGTCAGAGCCGCCGTCATACCCGGAAGATGGGCCGCGCCACCCGCCCCAGCAATAATACAACGCAAACCCCGTTCTTCCGCAGAGGATGCATACTCGACCATGAAATGCGGAGTCCGATGGGCGCTGACGACTCGCTTTTCAAAAGGTACCCCCAGTTCCTCCAACCGATTTGCCGCATGCTGGAGCGTCCCCCAGTCCGACTGGCTACCCATGATGATGCCAATCAGCGGAACCGTTTTTTTTCTGGATGGCATAAAAGAGATTCTATATCAAAAGGCCACCGAATCAACACAATCGGGGTTGTCGATCAAAAAACAGCCCCATATGATGCCGGAGTGATCTCGTTTGTCTCCACTCATTCAAGACTGCCGATCTGCCGGGGAAAGCCATGAGTGTTTCGATAAACGAAAAGGCCAGAAAGCGAATCCGCGCCCATATTCGTTTCAAAAAAGAAGCGTTCATTTTCACCCTGCTTGCCATCGGCACATTTTGCTTCGTTCAGTTCGAACTTCAAAAAACCATGTACCAGCTTCACTACTCCAGTCTGGAGGAGGCCACCCACACCTTGTCAGACAAAGTCAGAAGAGCCGCAGATGAAGCTTCCGCACAGCAAATCTGCCCGATCATCGCACGCCTGAGCCGCCCCCTCAGACAAGTGGCCATGGGACAACTCTCCGCCACCGCCCCGGAGGTGGTATCACGCTTGTGGACAATCCATAGTATGACCAGGGCGGGAATTGTCTACGTCATGAATCAGCAGGGTGAAGTCGTCGCTTCGACGGTGAACCCGGAAGGCATCTCCCTTACTGGCTTTTCATTCCCATTTCGGGCCTACTTCAAAGAATCCATACAGGGGAAAAACTTCGCCTATCCGGCATTCGGACTGAAAACCAAGTCACGGGGGATCTACTACTCCAGCCCGATTTATTCCAGGGATGAAATCACCGGCCCCTTGAAAGAAGTTGTCGGCGTCCTCGTCGTGAAAGCCGATACCTCTGCACTCGACAAACTATTCAACTCCGTCAGCGATCCCTGCTTCCTCATCACTCCCAACGGGGTGGTCTTTTGCTCCAACTGGCCGGAGTACATCCTGACCTTCCACCCGGACTTTCACAGGGCAGGCTCGGACGATCTTTCGGACGATCAGCAATACGGAGGGAAAAAACCCGAGGAACTCTCACGCTTCCCCTTCACCCTGTCGAATGATTACGAAACAATCAACGGCACCCAGTACGCCGTTTCCCAACGCAGCATAGACATCACAGCCAACAGCACCCCCTGGACACTCGTCCAGCTCCACAGCACGAAAAATTGGGTGACATGGAAAAAATGGTTGTTCGCAGGTACCGTCGTCATAAGTTTTTATATCCTTCTCGGACTTCTGTACTGGTCTGTGAAAAACCGCTTGTTCGCAGAGCGGCTCGCCTTCCGAACCTCAAAAAACTCGGCGTCCACCTTCAAAGCCATCATCGACGGAGTCAGCGAAGCCATCCTGCTCTTCGATCGGGAAAGCCACCTCATCATCGAATCAAATCAGGGAGCCGGAAGACTTTTTGGCTACGATCAGAAAGACATCCTCGAACACAAACTGGAAGATCTCATTATCCCAACGAACGATGTATGGAAATCCAGCGGGTGGCAAAAACTGCTTCCCCAACAGGAAGACGAAACCGTGCGACTGGAGTCACGGGCCTGCCGCCAGGACAATTCGGAATTCCACGCTGAAAGCACCTTCCACACCTCCATGATCGACGGCAGAGAATGCATCCTGGCCGTCATCCGCGACACCACGGAACAAAAAAGGCTCGAACAATATTTGATCGAAGCCCGCCAGGCAGCGGAAAACGCCAGCGCCGCCAAGAGCGGTTTTCTTGCCGTCATGAGCCACGAATTACGCAGCCCCCTCACCGCCATCATCGGCGCCGCCGATCTCCTGGCCCACGGCAACACCTCCGGCCCCGGCTCCAACTGGGCCAACGTCATTCTCCATAGCAGCGAACACCTGCTTCAACTCATCAACGACATCCTCGACTATTCCAAAATCGAAGCCGGAATGCTCAAGCTCGACCCACATGAATTTTCCATCCAGCAACTGGCTCATGAAGTCATCGAAATCCACCGCATCCTGGCGGATCAAAAGGGACTCTACATCAAACTCCAGATCCGTGACAGCGTCCCCGAATGGCTCTCCGCAGACGCTCTCCGCATCCGCCAGATTTTAAACAACCTTCTCTCCAACGCGATCAAATTCACCGAACGCGGAGGCGTCGGAATAACAATCCGCGCAGAGCCACAGGACGACGGCAAACGGGTAAAACTCTTTTTCCAGGTTGAAGACACCGGCATCGGCATCCCACCAGAGAAAATGAACCTCCTCTTCCAACCCTTCATTCAAGGGGATTCCTCCACCACCCGGCGTTACGGCGGCAGCGGACTGGGGCTGGCCATTTGCAAAAAACTGACCACCCAGATGGGCGGAGACATTACCTTCGAAAGCAAGGAGGGCGAAGGCACAAAATTCCATTTCCATATCCCCGCTGACAAAATCCAGCCCGAAAGCCTTTTCAAAAAAACTCAGAAACTCGACATCAACACCTCCTTTGCCATCAACGTTCCCCTCCACATCGCCGTGGCGGAAGACGACCCGATGAACATCAAAGTCCTTCAGGGCGCACTCCGCCGCCTCGGCTACAGCAACTTCCGCATGGCCGCAACAGGAAAGGAGATGGTGGACATCATACGCTCCGACCCGACAATCAACACCATCCTCATGGACATTCGTATGCCCGAAATGGACGGCATCGAGGCCACCGTCGCCATTCATACCATGTGCCGAGAAAGAGGCGTCCCCCCTCCCCGCATCATCGGCCTCAGTGCCAACGCCTTCGAGGAAGACCGCCAAAAATGCTTCAACGCCGGAATGGATGACTACATCACCAAACCCGTGAGAATGGAAGCGCTGATGAACGGCCTGCGCAAGGCAAGCGAAGCCCTTTGACCCACCCCGTCACTTCTTCTTGGTGACATCCGGAAGATATTCCCCCAGCCCCATTTTCTCCATATCCGCCTCAGGAATGAAACGGAGCGCGCCCGAGTTGATGCAATACCGCAGCCCCGTCGGCGCAGGACCATCCGGGAAAACATGGCCCAGATGGCTGTCCGCCTTCGCGGAACGAACTTCCACGCGGGACATCCCGTAGCTGTCATCCGTAACCTCGCGCAACACCCCCGGCTTGATCGGCTTCGTAAAACTCGGCCACCCGGTACCCGATTCAAACTTGTCTGCCGAGCTGAACAACGGCTCACCGGAGACAACATCGACATATATCCCCGGCTTCTTGTTATTCCAGTAGGCGTTGTGAAAAGGCCGCTCCGTTCCATTTTCCTTCACGATCCGGTACTGCTCCGGAGTCAGAAGCTTTCGCAGTTCCGCGTCACTCGTGGGAAGCGCGCAGGAAGTTGTACAAGCATTGGTTGACATTTGAGTTTTCTCCGAGGTTGAATCCGCATGGACGCCAAGAGGGACGAGAAGTACCGCTCCAGCCACCAGAAATAAGTTAGCATTTTTCATAGTTTTTAAAATAGTTCTTATATCAAATAAGAGATGGGCGGACTCGGATTATTCCAAAAGAGTCATATTGACTCACGTAAGTGTCGACGCTCGTCAAGAGCGACATAAAGTCTCACACGCAAACACCGCAATTTTTATAAACATCTCATAATCAACAACGATACAATAAAAAAAATCTGGCATGAAGGCTGCAGATATACTTTCGACAACCTAACAAAGGAGAAACAAAATATGAAACTAACAACCTATCAACGCCCCCTTCTGGGATTCCCGGTATTTCCGGACTTTGACAACCTGTTTGATGGACTCCGGCTCGAAAGTCCAGTTCCCAGCTGGACTCCCGAAACACGCATCCATCAGGACAAGGACTCATATCGCCTGGAAACCGATCTCCCCGGTGTCCGCAAGGAAGACCTCAAAGTGAACGTCGAGAGCGACACACTCCACATCTCCACCGTCCGCAAAATCGGCACGGGGGAGAACGTGAGCGAACTCAGCTACGAACGTCACTTCCGGATTCCCCAGGATGTGGAAAGCGAAAAAGTCGCCGCCGAGCTTCAAGACGGAGTACTCTCCATCACCCTTCCAAAAAAGGAAGAGAGCAAGCCCCGCAACCTTGAAATTGCGGTGAAATAGAGGACATCCCCAACCCTCAACAGCCCGGCTGGCCATGTGCCTGCCGGGCTGTTCCCGTGTGAAATTCATATCACCCGTTATCAAAATCATACTGATTTTTATTTGTGCAGGAATCGGGCGTGTGCTTCCCTAAAACTCCATGGCTACCGCCGCTTCGCCAAACGTCGTCGTCTTTTTCACCGATCAACAACGCTGGGACTGCTCCGGCTTGCATGGATGTCCGCTTGACCTGATGCCGAATTTCGATCGTATGGCGCGACAAGGCACCCACATCGCCCAATCTTTCACCTGTCAGCCCGTCTGCGGCCCGGCGCGCTCCTGCCTTCAAAGCGGCCTCTACGCCACCGCCTCGGGCTGCTACCGCAATGGCATTCCACTACCGGGTGATGATTTGCCCACACTAGCCAAACAGTTCAACGCGAGCGGCTACCACACGGGATACATCGGCAAATGGCATCTTGCCGATGAGACAAGCCCCGGCCCAGTTCGGAAGGAACAGCGCGGCGGATATCAGGAATGGCTCGCCAGCAACATCCAGGAATTCACCTCCGACGCCTATCTGACCACACTCTACGACAACGAATGCAACCCTGTCAAACTGCCCGGCTACCGGGTGGACGCAGTTGCTGACGCGACGATCCGTTTTCTTGACCGAAATCAGAAAAAGCCCTTCTTCCTTTTCACCTCCTACATCGAACCCCATCACCAAAATTGCCGGGACGATTACCCCGCACCGGACGGTTATGCCGAGCGATACCAGGGGCGTTGGATGCCCCCCGATCTGGCAGCACTTGGCGGCAACGCCCACCAACATCTGGCAGGATACTACGGCATGGTGAAAAGGCTGGACGAAGCCCTGGGAAGAGTGCTCGACGCCTTAAAAAGTCTGGGACTTTCGGAAAACACCATCGTCCTCTTCTCCTCCGATCACGGCTGCCATTTCAAGACCCGCAATGGCGAATACAAACGCTCCTGCCACGACGCCTCCATCCGCGTCCCAACGGCACTCATCGGACCCGGCTTCCAGTACCGCGGAACTGGCGACCATCTCATCAGCCTCATCGATTTGCCACCAACGCTTCTGGATGCTGCCGGTCTGGCGATTCCCCCCGGCATGCAGGGTAGATCCATCCTCCCCCTCATCCACGGAAAAACCAAAGACTGGCCGGAAGAAGTCTTCGTCCAAGTCAGCGAATCCCAGGTAGGCCGGGCCGTCCGTACACGCCGATGGAAATACGGCGTAGTCGCCGCTGATAAACACGCCTGGAACGACTCGTGCTCCGATCATTATGCAGAAACCTACCTCTACGATTTGAAAGCCGATCCCTATGAGCTGAAAAATCTCGCGGGAGCCAAATCCCACCGTCGTGTAGCGGAAGTCATGAAAAGCCGTCTCCTTCGCCGCATGGAACAGGCGGGAGAAAATACCCCCGTCATCCATGACGCCCCGGACTGCCAGCCCGGCGTTTTCGCCCCCTCCGAGGCCGAAGCCCTGCAGTAATTCCCAGCAGAGAGAAACCTCCTTCGTCAAAATGTTCTTGAGCCAATCAGACTCAGTGATAGGCTCACGAGTCCGGCAGATCACTCAGCCAAAATGGGCCCTTAGCTCAGCGGATTAGAGCGCCTGACTACGGATCAGGAGGCCAAAGGTTCAAATCCTTTAGGGCCCACTTCTTCTTCCCCCTGTGTTTTTCCTCTCGAGGCTTTGTCGCTTCCCGGCTTTTCAGCCCCTGCCTGTTTCCATGCCAGAATGGCCGACTTCCTCTCTCATTCCTTCATAACCCGCTTGACGTGATGGTCTTGACGCCCATTACACAAGTCATGACCACAAACAAAATTCCCGACACAGACCGCGAAAAAGAGGAAAAAAAAGACTCGATAGATATCTATTGTGGCGGAAATTTGTTCGACACGTCCAACCTCACCCGCAACAGGCTTTTGCAAAAGGCCATTGAAGGGGAATCGAAAGGACGTTACAAACTGGTTTTGCCCCAGGATTTGGAAGGGGAGAGCATGGAGGCCGGCCAGTCAAGAGGGCATCAAATCCGCGATAATGACATCTTGGCACTGCTGAAATGCAAGGGAATGCTCATGAACTGCGACGGCACGGAACTCGACTCGGGCACGGTGGTGGAGCAGATGTACGCCAAGATGGCTGACATGCCCATGGTTCAACTCCGCACAGACTTTCGGGCTGCGGGTGACAACCCCGATGTGAATTTCAACCTGATGGCTGCATACTATCCCCGCTCCGAGGTCGTGGACGTCAACGCCATGGAGGCTTATCAAAAAGCGTACAAGAGTGGGGCCAAAGATCCGATTGCCGCCCAGTATCAGGCTATCGCCCAAAAGGTGGTGGGGGGGTTTGACAAAGCGTTTTCCGCGCCGCCCGTCATACCGGAAGAAGATAAAGCCGCTGTCTATCGCAACATCATCAACATAACGAATTTTACTCCAGATGCAAAAAAACACGCCGAAGAAATTTTGAGCGAAAAGCTTGGGCACGATATCAATCAAAAGGCTGACTACTCGAAATTCCCCGAACAGCCCGCTCCCTCTCTCGCGAGCACGAAGCAGGAAGGCAAAAAGCAGACGGCCCAGGCGGCTGTCTAAACTCCCCTTTCTCGTTACAAAATCTCTTAAAAAAATACAGAAGCAGGCAACCGCGTTCAGCAAACATATGAATCACCCGGATTTTGAAAAACAGGAATTTGAACGGATTGCCGGACCCGACGGCAGCTTCATAACCAAGGCATCTAAAAGTCCAACAGCCATCGCCCTTCAGGAGGCCTCCAAAAATGGCGGCAAGCCTCTCGTTGGATATGATTTTGACGACACTCTCTACCCCCAGTATCGCCCATGGACGGAGAGGATCAACGCCGTGTGGAGGAATGATCAGGCGGACCGTGTTCGAACACAGTTGGAAGCCAAACCCTCACTCCTGGCCGAGGCGAAACTGTCGGACAAGGCTCGCGACTACCTCACCGAGTTTGGTTATCTTCCCGGAACCAAGACTCCTTCCAAAAGCGTTGAAGTTCCCGGCTGGCAGGCAAGCGAAAAAGAGGCGGCTGCCAACGATCCCGTCCGAAAGGAAGTGTCCACATTCTTCCATGACAAGGGACTGCTTCCCGCGAAAGAGGATGTGGCACATCCGATAGACCCGAAGACCTGGCTGGGAATGGGGTACAAAGACCTCAATGCACTTCCCGTCACCCCCATTGCCACTCTGACTCCCAATATATACAATGGCCTGACGCCAATGGCCGGTGACAAAATGGTCGATTCGTTTGTCAAAGTCGTCAAGGCAGGCGCCGAGCCGGTGATTGTCACCGCACATCCCTTTGTCGGACGTTATGCCGCAGACATGACTCCGGAAGAGACGGCAAAATGGCAGAAGGAGACCCAGCAGTTTCCAAACGAGGACTACGAAAAAGCAAAACGCGACCTGTTGGCCGGCACTCTGGCGGACTATCAAAAACGCCACCCGGATGTCGTCCTCCCGGAAGCAGTCAGGGACCTGCCCAACCGTTTCATCTTTACTCATGACAAACAGGATCAGGGCCTCGCCGTTCTCTTTGACGATTCTCTGGGCAATGTCGCCCGGATGCAGGATCGCACTCCCCCCGCAAAAACCAAAGTGGTGGTGATAGATTCCTACGCGAATGATTCCCAGGCAATTGCGAAAGAAAACGCCAAAAGAGCCACCAGCGGCAAAGCACCTCTCAATGTTGAATTCAGGGCAAAGGACGTCAATCAGGGGGCCGACATCGCCATCCGCGAAATCCTTCCCAAAGTGGATACTCAGGAAAAACAGCCTCCCGCCAAGGGCAAACTCCTGGCACAGGCCCTCTCGGAGCAGACTCCCACGACCGCAAAACAAGTATCGACACAAAAAGCCACCACTCTTAAATAAGAAATACGCACTGAGCCATGAACACTACTTCAAAACCCAACGAACCTTCCTGGAATTATCCTGTCGGCACCCGACTTGTTTTCAACGACTTGTACATGGATGACGGAGCCTTTTTCCCCAAGGGATCTGTATTATATTCCGACATCCAGTTGAAAGACGGCTCTGTGAAAGCCTTTCTCGAAAGCCCGAAAGGCACTCCTCTGCTCATACCAGCCAGCCATGTCTCCCGCATTCTGGATTACCTGGATGAAGTCGAAAATCCACCGCTGGAACGTTTCTCACAGGCCTGACTTCGAAGCAGTTGAGCGAGCTATTTTCGCAGACATTGCATTTGTTTAAATTATTGATACTTTGCAGTTTTTCGCCTCACGCCCTTGCGCATTCAGGGATATAAGTCCATCTTTTCCTGTTGGAATTTAAAAATTCTTCACTTTCGCTGGAAAAGCAAAGTGAATTTAGTAAACTTACTTGCATTCACTTTGCGAAGTGCAAGGAATATAAGAAGTCTTAATTGAAAGTACAAATGTGATATTGGACGCACTCAACCCCCAAAGTCCCACATCCAATGGGCAGAATCGGCCAGCAAAGCCAACTCTTGAAGAGTGCCTGAAATTAATTCTTGCCGATCCCCACATTCCCGCCTCCTCCTTTCTGCTCGGGAAGCTGGAAAGAACCATCCTCGATCCCTATTCTTCCATGCGAGACATTGCCGAACTAGTCGGCATGGATCCAGGGCTGACGTCCCGCATCATTGTTCTGGCAAATTCCGCCGTCTTCCGTGGCAGAAACATCCAGTCGCTGGAAAGCGCCTTGAACCGTATCGGCATGGCAGAACTTCGTCGCTTCTGTCTGAACCGGACCATGATCAAGACCATGGAAAAAATCCGCAAAAGCAAGCCGGGGCTCGAAGAACTCGATTTCAAGGACTTCTGGTTCCGGTTTATCCTCTCGGCTCGTATTAACGAGCGGATGCTTTTGCAAATTGCCGAGCCAACGGGGTGGGAATACCTCATCGGCCTGCTTCATGAAATCGGCAGCATCTTTCTCAACATCTACTACCCGGAATGGTATCACGACGTGTATCTGGAGCTGGTGAAAGACCCTTACTGCAGTTACATTGCGGAAAAAGATGTCTTCGGCTTCACTCACGAAGACGTCATCGGCGCACTGGCCCCCAAGTGGAGACTTCCCGACACCCTCTCCATGGCCATGTCCTACCATCATCATCCTCTTGGAGTCGCCTTGGAGACGCTCCCCGACAGCCGCCGCATGGCCCTCTCCCTCTGGATAACGGACAAAATCATCGCCAACCAACACCTTTGCATGCCGGGTGAGTATGAAGCTGAAATCGAACACGACAGTCTACCCTTCCCGGGTGATGAAGTCATGGAGACTCCCGAATGGAAAGCCCTTATGCGGGATTGTCGCGGCATGGACATTTACGTCGCACTCCGCGCCGAGCAAAACGTCACCCGCGGCCTGGTCGGTGAAATTCAGGAGGAATAGTCTTTCCCGTTCGGAGCCAGCCGAATCAGGAATATTTCGCCACCCGAATGCTGATCCCGGCCAATAGGCCCGCGCCAGCCGCTACAACCAGACTGGCCCATGGAAGCAGAAAAGCATGCTCCCACAATAAAGGCAGGAATATGGCCAGCGCACCCAGAGGCATTCCCACATACCACCGTCCCAAACAGGAGAGCATCGGCACACCCAACCCCAGCCAGATCAGCATCCCCCAGACCCAGCCTCCCGGAGCTTCCGGCACAAGTTTCCCAGATAAAAGCAGTGCCACCGTCTCACTCACCACTTGAAAGGGTGACCGCCACCCGTCCGGCGTATTCACCGGAGGGGAAAATTCCTTCGACTCCAAGCCCACCAACACCACCGCCGAACGCAACTCCTCAAATGGCTCACTCTTGATATCCCCCCGCAGGAAGTACTCCCGCTTTTCGACAATGTCCCAAGGATCGAGAGCCTTCACCCCTCCCACCATCGACGGAGCAATGCGGATCATCCCGTATGAATCGATGGGAATCTTCGCCACCTCGGTCGCATCCGCCTTTCGCAACAAAATGAACTCGCCCGGCTCGGCCACCGATTTTTCCCAGTCGGCATGGAGCGTTGCCCCCACGACAGATAAAATCCATGTCGGATAAAGGAGCTTTCCCTCCCGAACGACGAGAGGAAGCCGCCGGGTGATCCCATCCAGATCAGGTCGCAAAGGCTGGGGAGCCACCGTCATTCCGGCAGCAAACTTCCCCGGCCACTCACCCACCTTCAAAAGGCTTACAGACTGAATCGACCCCTTGGAGGGAATCACCGGGACATTCGGTGGAACAGCACCTGACCCCGGATCCCCCGCCTCGGCAGAGAGGACGATTTTTCCAAATTTTTGGGCGACATGAAGCAATTGCTGATCATGCACGGGAAACACCGTGTCATCCCCCGCCAAAGGCAGATCAAGACCGAGCACTTTGGGCTCAACGGGTGCCATGGCATTCATGACAAGGGCATAATCCAGTCGCTCCGGCGGAAACGGGCTGACCCCATCATCCTGAAAAGCCACCCGGAAAACGGGTTTCTGAGCATTCCCCCCCATCACCATCTGCGTCCGCAACTGCCAGTCCCGGGCTGTGTCATTCCAGACATTCAAAATCCCCAGAAGATGAAGCGTCGCGGCAAACGCCACCGCCATGCAACCGGCAATCCCTGCAATCAACCACTTCATACGACTCTCCGTGTGACATCATCCCCGGCAGAAACTTTCCAAGAAGCTTTCTTGGCGGCGAAAGCGATATGATCTAAAGTATTCACATGTTCGCAGCAACCACATCTCCCGACACCGAAACACAGGAGGCGGCAAAAAGTAAAGCCTCCCTGGATCGCCCGTGGCATGTGATCGTCTGGAATGATCATGTCAACCTCATGAACTATGTGGAATACGTTTTTGAAAAAGTTTTGTCCTTTGACAAACCCACCGCCACGCGCCACATGCTGGAAGTACATAATCTGGGGAAAAGCTGCGTCGCGACAACTGTAAAAGAGCGGGCCGAACTTTACATGCAGCAACTCCAGTTCTACGGACTCAAAACCACCATCCAGCGGTCAGAATGACACACTTCCACAAGGCCGTCAAAGCCGACCGCTGAATTTTCCGTATCCCGCACAAGGAAATTCCTGATATAGATTCTCCATGGACTTCGCAAAAACCGCCAACGGGATTGAGATGCTTCTCAACCAGAGTGAAGCCCTCATCCTCTGCAACTGCTTTCAGGAACTCCTGAATGACTATACCGTTCCTCCCCGAGAACTGCCGGAGGAATTGGAAGCCGCCTGGTACCAGTCCGACCATCACCGCGCCTCGGGACTTTCTCCCGAAGAAACCGAAATGATGCTCGAAGAACACCAACTTTTCCGCTCCTCCTTTTGTGAACAACTCAAGGAATGGGTGAGAAAACTCGCCATGCCTCCCGAAGCAGGTGTCCGGTTAGGAATCCCCTTGGAAACCGTCGACACCTTCCTCATCACGATCAATGACTTCCGCCTCAAACGTGCCGCTGAGTACGGCATTTCGGAAGAAATGATGAACTCACACCTCACCAATATTCCCAACCCTGACCAGAGAATCGCATGCCTGGAAATCAACGTCTTCGGCGACATGCTCGGCCACCTCATCTCCATCCTCGGTTAAAGTGGAAGCGCTTTAAGGCTTGCGATGGTGCACCGCCGCTCCTAAGATTCATCCCCTCTCGCGCTATGGCGATCGTAGCTCAATGGTAGAGCTCCAGATTGTGGTTCTGGCTGTTGCGGGTTCGAGTCCCGTCGATCGCCCATTTACTTTTCATAGGTAAAATAGTTACACGCCGTCCCAACAACGGAGAATGGGAAGCGTGGCCAACATTGTCATGACGCGAAATACCTTTAGTAGGTTTGATTAGATCGGATTTAGTCGGAGCAACCTTTGACAGAGGGATTTACAAACAGTGCCGACTTTCACGTCGAACTCGTGACGCGAAATGTGACGCGAAATTAGGAAAAGTTTGCCTCCCACCATTTCTAGACCCTTCTTGGATTTAATCATATTATTGATCAATCCTCTTCATTCTTTATGCGGTTGGAAACCCGCGCTTGGAGGTCAGCCTTGTCTCTCTCCAGAAACTCTTGCACCATCCCAAGTCGGGTATACATGTTGCCTGTCCCAACTCTCATCGTTTCAGTTCTGCCGTCCGGAGCCAGGCGGGACACGAGAATCTGTACCGCCTCCCAATGCTCCGAGAGTTGATCGACGTGACCACGGAGATTACTTTTGTCTGGCTCCATTTTTATCCAAGTGTTTTGTAGAAAGCTGCTTGGCTATCTGTGCCGTTGTTTTCTTTCCTAGGATTCCCTTAAAAACCCTATTATAGGCTCGGCGATGCTTTTTGAATGTCTTTTTAAATAATGAATAATTTATCATAATGTTCCTTACTTTTAAATGCTGACAGCTTTTTACTTCCCTCCCATCACCGCGCCGTTGGCTGCATAGGCGACCAGCGCCTCCTCGACCAGTGGGGCAAGACGGTTCGGCGACCAGTCGGCGTAAAATGACCGTATCTTCTCCTCCACCTCCTGGGGGGATTCACTCTCCAAAATGATCCGCCGCACCGGCGCGAGACTTCCGCGGAAGGCCAGCGCCAGCGTCGCTGCCCCTTCCTCCGCCACCTTGTCATTGGCCGCCTGGGCCTGATCCCCCAGCCGTGCATGCTTGTCCGCCGTATAAACTCCGATCCTCCGCCCCGGCGTCGCCGCCATCGTCTGCACCCCGCCGCCCAAACCATTTCCCGTCGGCGTCGGCACCCGTTCCAGGTCGTAGCCGATGGTCTCGCTCAACTGCGGCATTGACGAATCCGAAACCCTCAGCCCCGCCTTGGCCAGATTGGCGAGCAGATCGCCCGTCGCGTCGGATGAAGCCGCATCCTCGCCGCCCCAGACCAGCCTCGGGGCCTGCCCCTTCAATCCGTTGATTGCCAGAATCTGCCCGGCCAGTTGATCCCGGAATGTAGCCCCCAGCGTCGTAGCGTCGAATTTTCGGAAATCCTCCCGCACCGCATCATGACTCTTTGCCACGCCGGATCCGAGCCCCGTCGATTTCGCCTCTGCGGAAAGGGTCTGACCAAGAATCAGCTTCGACTTCTCCTTGTTGCAGATTTCGTAAAATTGATTGAAGGCCTCGCCCGATTGATTGGACGACGCCTGCACCAACTCCACCGCCGTTTCGTTCGAGATAACCAGCCCGAAAATTTTCGTCGCCGCCTTCAGCGCGTTTTCCAGAATCCGACGGCTCAAATCGTCGCTCTGTTCATACTTCGCCACGATGAACGGAGCCCCGAATCGCTCCAGAAAGTTTCCCCACCAGTCGCGATTCATCGCTCCCAGAAGCCAC
>Ga0187810_10000308_pt1 | contig 20394 bp, 17 predicted proteins | sample NC_wetland_sal_i_9_FD_132963 | JGI IMG/M metagenome (GOLD analysis project Ga0187810, IMG submission 132963) | Wetland sediment microbial communities from Neuse River Estuary, North Carolina, USA - ASW_5 | ecosystem: Environmental > Aquatic > Freshwater > Wetlands > Sediment | place: USA: North...
CGAAGCGGGGGAAGTGCCCGGCGTAGCTCCGCAGGAGCAAAGCCGGGCGAAGGGGGCGGCGGATTTCCTCAACCGATCAGAGCGCGGGCAAAGCGCTCTGCATTTCGCTCAACGTCATCCCCGCGAAGGCAACGAAAACGGTCCTGATATGTGAAATGTCGTGGTGCGAAATGAAGAAGGACCGCCCTGTTGTTGATAGCGGGTTCATGCTGCTTTGGTGCTGCCGTTCATCTTAAACCGTTCATCAAATAAATCCTCCGTCACCTCTTGAAATCGCAAAATCCGCCCTAAATCCCATATCATGAGCAACGCCGATCCCACGGCCGCCGCAAGCGGCCCGCAAAACACCGACGCGCCCGAAGCGCAGCCGCCATCCGGCGAAGCCCTTCGCCGCCACGCGGCCGCGCGCCTGGCCGAGCAGCTCGACATCGGCGCCGATCTCCTGGCGCGCTGCGAGCACTTCGCGAATTTGCCCAAGGGCGACCGCCTGGGGGCGGTCTATGCCGCCGCGCGGCTCATGCGGGCCAACGCGCAGGCCGCCCAGGCGCTCGGCCAGCTCGCCGAAATCGAGCGCCTCGAACGCAGGATTGCCAAGCACATCCAATCGCCTGCCCCGAATTGGAGCGATTCGAATTCGATTTTGGAAGAATCCCTGCCGCGCGAACTGAACCTCACCATGCTCCGCTATATGAAGCTGGTCGCGGAGGAAACCCTCGGCCCCGCTTTGCGCGAAGGGCCCGAAACCGATGCGCCCGCAGCAACGCATCCCGCCCCCAGAACCTGAAGCGCTCCCGCGCAAGCGCGGCGGCCAGCCCGGCAACCGCAACGCCCTCAAGCACGGCGGCCACAGCCGCGAACGCATCGCCCTGCGCGCCGCCATCCGCGCCCATCTGCTGGCCACCTACAGCCTGCTGGCAGAATTGGAATTCGGCCCGCCTTCGCGCCGCCGCAGAAGCAGAGCCGCGCAAGAGGCGGCCCAAAGTTATCCCCACGATTCCTGCCTCCGCTCCGCCGCAATAAGCTGTTATCAAAAACACCGGCCTTGCGAATCGCCTTGCAGCCATCCCCTTGGGGCTGTTGATTCGCCCCTCTTTTCGCGCGCACAGGAACCGGATGGAACAGGAAGCCTACCGCCACGTTCCCTACGACATCGAGGTGGAGCAGGCCATCCTGGGTGCCATCCTGGTGGACAACCGCGTGCTGGAAGCGGCCTCGGCGCTGCTCAAGCCCGAGTATTTCTACGATCCGCTGCACCAGCGCCTTTACGAATCCATGGTGGCTGCGGTCGAGCGCGGCACCATGGTGACGCCGCTTACCTTGCACGCCGCCTTGAAAACCGATCCGGGCTTGCAGGAGGTGGGCGGCCACAGCTATCTCGCGGGCCTGGCCGGGGCCGCCCCGGCGCTGCCCAATGTGCGCGACCTGGCGCGCATCCTCGCCGATTTGGCGATGCGCCGCGCCCTGATCGGCATCGGCGAGGACATCGTCAATTCCGCCTACGAGGCCCCCCGCGAAAAGTCGCCGCGCGACCAGATCGAAGAGGCCGAGAAGGCGCTTTACCGCATCAGCGAAACTTCGCGCTACGGCGAAGGCCCCATCGATTTCGCCGAAAGCCTGCGCCGCGCGGTGGAAACCGCCGAGAAGGCGCAGCTGCGCGGCGGCAAGATCTCCGGCGTCACCACCGGCTTCAGCGACATCGACAATCTGCTCGGCGGCTTGCAGCCCTCCGATCTTCTCATCGTCGCCGGCCGCCCGGGCATGGGCAAGACGGCGCTGGCCACCAACATGGCTTTCAACGCCGCCCGCGAGTACGCCCAGGACATCGCGGCGGGGGAGGAGCTGCCGCGCGGCGCCCCGATCCTCTTCTTCTCCCTCGAAATGGCGGCGCAGCAGCTCTCCGCCCGTATCCTGGCCGAGCGCACCGAGATCGAGATGTGGAAGATCCGCTCCGGCCGCTTCTCGGAAAGCGAATGGGAGAAGTTCGTCCTCACCATGCAGGAGCTTTCCACGGTGCCGCTCTACATCGACGACACCGGCGGCATCTCCATCGCCCAGATCGCGGCCCGCGCCCGCCGCCTCAAGCGCGAGAAGAACATCGGCGTCGTCGTCATCGACTACCTGCAGCTGATCGAGCCCTCGCGCCGCGCCGAGAACCGGGTGCAGGAGATCACCGAGATCACCAAAGGGTTGAAGGCCCTGGCCAAGGAGCTCAACGTGCCGATCCTGGCCCTGTCGCAATTGTCGCGCGGCGTCGATTCCCGCGACGACAAGCGCCCGGTGCTCTCGGATTTGCGCGAATCCGGCTCCATCGAGCAGGACGCCGACGTGGTGATGTTCGTCTATCGCGAGGAATACTACCTGAAGTCCCGCGAGCCCGAGCCGGGTACCAGCGAACACGCCAAATGGCTGGAGAAATGCGAACGGGTGTTCCGCCGGGCCGAGGTGCTGGTGGAAAAGCACCGCCATGGTGCCACCCGCAAGATCGAGCTGTTCTTCGACGACCGCTTCACCCGTTTCAGCAATCTGGCCACCGACGCCTGACCGGCTTCGTTAACCGGCCGGAATCCAGGTTGGAAAGTCCGGGAAAAATCATTACATCCAGTGCTATAGTCACCCCCGAGCGGGGAGTGGCATAAATCCCCGTGTTCGGCCCTTAATTGGACAACAGGCACTCGGTGGCAGACACGTCTTTAGCCGGTGAGTCCGCCACCCTGCTGGCGGGGCTTGGGGTGCCTTTGCACCTCCAGGATGCGACGCGCAAACGTGCCATGCGCCGTTTTCTGGCCGGGGCCGGTGTGGTCGTCTTCCATATCCTGTTCCTTATTCTGCTGGTCACCTCCGAGTGGTTTCCCGTGGATGTCAAAGAGCAGATCGAACGGCGCCCCTTGCTGTGGATTTTGCTGCCCCAGGCGAGCAGGACGCCGAAAGTGATCCCCGTCAAACCCCTGAAAAGTACCCAGGGCCAAGCCGCCTCCACCTATGTCAAACCCGATCTGGTGCGGCCGCATGAAGAAGAGAACAACGCCATCAACCTCGGCCTGGCGCTCGGCCGTTCGCTGGCCTGCGGCGCCAACAGCTACGAATACCTCACCCTCAGGCAGCGCCTGAACTGCCATTACCAGCCTTGGCAGTTCGTCTACGACCGCTATGGCAACGTCGTGCTTTATGCCAACCAAAGGCCGCCGGAGGAGACGGAGAAGCTGCGGCCCAGCGATGTTCAGGCGCACGAGCGCAACACGGCGCCCTCCTGCCCGAAAAACGCCGACCCCAACGCGCCTTGTATCGGCGACATCATCCACGGCCACTGATGACCAGTTCGCCGCACCTGGCCTCCAGAACAGGCTTTGACGCCGCCCGAAGGGAGCGGCATTGTCCGGCCATGGACCGTAGCGACGAGACTGCCTTCACCGATTTCGAGGCGGCGCACCTGACCGTACGCCTCTCGGCGATTGCCGATAATTTCAAGGCGACTCAAAGGCTTGCCGGTCCTGCGGCGGTCGCTGCCGTGGTCAAGGCGGACGCTTACGGCAGCGGCCTTGCCCCCGCCGCGGGCGCCCTGGCGGCCGCGGGCTGCGACACTTTTTTCGTCGCCCGGCTGGAAGAGGGTTTGGCCCTGCGCCCGCTGGTGCCCAAGGCGCGCATTTTCGTGCTGGACGGGGCACAGCCCGACATGGTGCCGGCCCTGATCGCCCACAACCTGACGCCGGTCCTGAACGCCAATGCGGAGATCGCGGCCTGGTCGGCGGCGGCACACGCCACGCGCCGTACGCTCGATGCCGCCATCCACATCGACACCGGCATGAACCGTTTGGGTCTTCCCGCTTCGGAACTGGCGACGCTGGCGGGGGAACACGGCAAGCGGCTCGCCGGGGTGCGCGTGGTGCTGTGGGTCAGCCATCTGGCCTGCTCGGACGAGCCCGAATCCAAGATGAACCGCCTCCAGCTCGACCGCTTCAAGACGGCGCTGGCAATGCTGCCGCAGGCGCCGGCCAGCCTGTCGTCCTCGGGCGGCATCCTGCTGGGCAAGGAGTATCTGTTCGACATGGTGCGCCCCGGTCTGGCGCTTTATGGCGGCAATCCGCAGCCGGGCAACCCCAATCCCTTCGCGCCGGCGGTGCGGCTGACCGCGCGGCTGATGCAGCTGCGCCGCGCCGAAAAGGGCGAAACCGTCGGTTACGGCGCCAGCTTCCGCACCAAGCGGGTTTCCCTGCTGGGCACGGCGGGGCTGGGCTATGCCGACGGCATTTTCCGCGCCGTTTCCAATCGCGGCGCCGTGGCCGTGGGCGGGGTGCGGGCGCCGGTGGTGGGGCGGGTGTCGATGGACCTCGTCACCTTCGACCTCACCGACGTGCCGGGCACGCTGGCGCCCGGTATGGACGTGGAATTCGTCGGCGAAACGATTTCGCTGGAAGAGATCGCCGCCGCCGCGGGTACGATATCCTATGAAATCCTCACCTCGCTTTCGCGCCGCGCCAGGCGCAGCTATGAGGACGCGCCATGAACATATTCGCAGCCATCGGGCGGACCACTTTGGGGCTGTTGCGGGAAATCGGCCGCCTCAGCGCCTTCACCGTCGATGCCGTCAGCAGTTTCGTGCGCCCCCCGATCTATTGGTCGCTGGTGGGCAAGCAGATCATGCGGATCGGCTTTTTCTCGCTGCCGGTGGTGGGGCTGACCGCCTTCTTCACCGGCGGCGTGCTGGCCTTGCAGATCTATATCGGCGCCAGCCGCTACGGGGCGGAGCAGTTCGTGCCGACGGTGGTGCTGGTGGGCATCCTGCGCGAGCTGGGGCCGGTGATCGCCGGTTTGATGGTGGCGGGCCGCGTCGCCGCCGCCATCGCGGCGGAACTGGGCACCATGCGGGTCACCGAACAGATCGACGCGCTGACCACGCTGGCCACCAGGCCGGTCAAATACCTGGTGGTGCCGCGGCTGATGGCGGCGATCATCACCATGCCGCTCCTGGTGGCGGTCGCCGACGCCATCGGCGTGTTCGGCGGCTATATCGCCTCCACCCAGAGCCTGGGCTTCACCGGGGCGATCTATCTCAACAACACCATGAACGCCTTGACCAACGAGGACATCATTTCCGGTCTGATCAAGGCGGCGGTGTTCGGCTTCATCATCGCCCTCTTGGGCTGCTACCACGGCTTCCATTCCAAGGGCGGGGCGCAGGGCGTCGGCGCCGCCACCACCAACGCCGTGGTGACCTCCTCGATCCTGATCCTGGCGGCCAATTACATCCTCACCAACATCTTCAACTTCTTCAACTTCTAGGAGGCTGAGATGGCGCGCACGGCCTCGACGGCAAAAGTGGAACTGAAGGGCGTCAAGAAGCGCTTCGGTTCCAAGGTCGTTCTCGACGGGCTCGACATCGCCATTCCGGCGGGCCAGTCGCTGGTGGTGATCGGCGGCTCGGGCACCGGCAAATCGGTGATGATCAAATGCGTGCTCGGCATCCTGCGCCCGGAAGCCGGCGAGATTTACGTCGACGGCAAGGAGGTCACGCATCTGCGCGGGCGGGCGCGCGACGCCATGCTGCGCAAGTTCGGCATGTTGTTCCAGGGCGCGGCGCTGTTCGATTCCATGTGCGTTTGGGAGAACGTCGCCTTCGGCCTGATCCAGGGCCGCGGCGTCGGCCGCAAGAAGGCGCGGGAGATCGCCTTCGAGACGCTGGCCAAGGTGGGGCTGGGCCCCGAAGTGGGGCAGCTTTATCCGGCGGAACTGTCGGGCGGGATGCAGAAGCGCGTCGGCCTGGCGCGCGCCATCGCCGCCGATCCCGAGATCATCTTCTTCGACGAGCCCACCACCGGCCTCGACCCCATCATGGCCGACGTGATCAACAATCTGATCGTCGATACGCGCGGCAGCGGCACCACCACGCTGTCGATCACCCACGACCTGGTTTCGGCGCGCAAGATCGCCGACCGCATCGCCATGCTCTACAAGGGCAAGATCATCTGGGAAGGCCCCACCGCCGAGATCGACCACAGCGGCAACCCTTACGTGGATCAGTTCATCCACGGCCGCGCCGAAGGGCCGATCAAGATGGAGGTGCGGGGATAAGGCGTCAGCCTTATCCGAAGCATCACCCGGCTTGTCCGGGTGATCCGGCAACGCGCGGCGGCTGTAACGGCCGTGCTTCAAGGCATTGCGGTTACCCGGCTTGGCACCGCGTCTTTTGTGTTCGACACGGCGCGAGCGGTAGAAACCCAGCGCGTCCAACAAGGCATAGATGCGGCACAAATGGGCATCGACGGCCGCCCGCAGATCGCGCCGCTGCCGTGTGCAGTTGCCGTGTTTGAGCGCGTTCCTGTTGCCGGGCTGTCCGCCCCGCTTGCGCGGCGGGGACGGCGGCGGGCGCAGGACTGTCTTTCGCGCTGCCATCCCGTTCGGCCCCTTTCAGCGCCGGGCGGCGGGGCGTTTGCCGCGAAGCCCCTGCGCTGTCCGGAGGGGAAAAACACGCCCGCTTGAATTCGAATGCCCCAAATCCGGTCCAGGCCATTGCGCGCGCGCGACAATCGCCTTCGTTCGCGAGGCGGATTTTTCGTGCTGCCGGAACGGCCGGGCGGGATTGGCGCGACAAACGGCGGTCGGCGCCGGAGTTTGAGACTGCGGCGCAGGGGCGTTGCCGCCTTGGCCGGCGGCGAGGGCATTGTCCGTTCTCATAGTATGGGATTTAGGCGGGAAAATGGGATTTCAAGGGACGCGATTGGATTTATTTCATAAGGCGGTGAACGGGAACGTCCGGCGCGAGCCACATTGGTGCCGGACGCCTGCGACCGATACAACAGAGGGAGAATGGCAAGGATGCAGCAGAACCGGACTTATATCCAACTTGCGGACGCGAGATTCCGATCCAGCATCGTTGCAGCTGTCATCCTTTTTTTAGAAGCCGCTGACCAAGCCAGCGCCGTGCCGGAAGCTCGTACCAGTGTACTAGGCACCACGCGATGACGATAATCGGGATGGCAAAGATATAGAGGAAAGCAGGCGGGTGACTGCCGTAATGCGTAAATCGCTTTAGGACGCCGGACATCGCCATCAGGATGGGCAGGTGCACAGCGTAAACGGGATAGGAAATGTCGGCGAGGAACTTGACGATCCCGTTCTCAACTCCAAAATCGGCACTCGCAGCCAGATAAATGAGTGCCGGAAACACCAGCACGACGATCAGCAAATCGTAGAGCGGCGCTTCGAAAGGAAAACCGAGGGTCAAGACAAGCAGCACGACGGCGAAGATGGGTCTGACCAAGGATACTTGCACGATCGGCTTGTAACGCCAGATCATGACGCCCATGAGGAAGCCAAAAGCCGTACGTCCCACGCCTCCGGCATAGGTGCCCCAGTTCCAGCCGAGGTTTACGTTGCCGATGCTGGTGACATAGTAGGCCATCACCGCCGCGCCGACCATCGCAACGACGAGCTGTGCCCTCGGCTTGAGCCGGACCAGCGCGGCTGCCCAGGCTAGGTTGACGAGAAACTCGAAGGACAGGGACCAAAGAACGCCGTCCGCCGGGAAGATTTCGCCCCCGGTCGCACCGGCGCTCCACAGCTTGGGGATGAGTGCCAAGTTAAGGACGCTGGCGCCCAGAATCTGCGCGAGACTGTCGGAAGCGGCAGGCTGTACCTTCAAGCGCATGAGGAAGTAGGCTGTTCCGAGCAGCACGCCCAACATGCTCATGGGCAGAAGGCGTATGGCTCGAATCAAGGCGAAGCGCGTGATCGTCAGGCGTGGAAACTTTTCGGCGTAGGAGTGCGCCAGGACGAAGCCGCTCAGCATGAAGAAGAAGTCCACGGCCAGATAGCCGTGGGCGACCGTCACGGGCGCTCCCAGGCGGGAACCGAAGTGATAAAGCACCACGGCGATTGCTGCGATGCCGCGCAATGCGTCCATGATCTCGTATCGAGGTTTTGAGGTACGAGTGGGCGTTATCACTTTGCGCAATTCAAACACTTTGGAGCATCACGGTAATTCAAGTATCAAGCATTTCCCCGTTGAATAATCAATCAAGCAGATCGGAGTTGGATTGTTCCCTGCGAGAGCGTAGCGAACGCCGCTATCGGCCCCGGGAGGAGGTTGGGTGCTGCAACCGCCGTCAATTGCCCCGCTCGGTCAGATAATAGATGGCGTAGGTTCCCAGCCAGTGGCCGCCCTCGTAATGCTCGCCGGTGACGAAGGGCAGGGTGGCATCGGCATGGGCCCGGGCCGTGTTGAGCAGCGCCGCGCGGCGCGAATCCGTTTCCGGCAGGGCATGGGCGATCTTGTCGAGCATCCAGGCGCGCGAAAGATTGAGCCCGTCCAGATGCGCCAGGCGCGGATCGGAACGGTCGGTCACCACGCCGATCTTCAGCCAGGCCGTGCCGCCGTTGCGCGGAATCTGCGGCAGGAAGCGCGTCAGCCAGCGCGCGAATTCCTTTTGCGGCATCACCCGCGCCATCAGCGCCGCCTCGCCCAGGCACGGACTTAGGAAATCCTCGCCGCTGGGCTCGTAAGCCAGCGGGCAGTTCGCGTCTTTGCCGTAATAAAAGCGCGAACGGCCGACGATGAGGTCCTCGAACGGCCGGTCGCCCGCGGCGCGGGCGTAATCGAGCGCCAGGGAGAGGCCGAAAGCCGTCTGGGTGTGCTCGCCGTTGCGGATGGGATAATAGAGTTTCGGCAGCCACGCCTTCAGCCGCTCGGCCGCCAGCTTTGCCAAAGGCGCGAAGTTCGCCGCCCATTTCTTGCCGTCCGGGGTCGTGTTCTTCTCAAGCTCGGTGTCGAGGGCCAGCGCCCAGGCCAGTCCGTAAGGCCGCTCATAGGAGGCCTGGTTGGGCGTCGAAAGAGACTGCACTTCGCCTTGGATGTTTTCGGCCGTCAGGCTTTGGTCGAGCGCGGCGCGCACCGCGGCCGCATAAGGCGCATCGGGATGAAGCCGCAACAGCCGCGCCAGCAGCCAGTGGCCGTGCACCGACGAATGCCAGTCGAAGCAGCCGTAAAAAGCGGGCGTGCGCAGCCGCGGCGGCACCACTTCGGCGTCGCCGTTGTAAACCAGCCCCACCTTGTTGGGATATTCGTCGTGCACGCATTTCAGCGCCAAGGCGGCGAATTGTTCGGTGCCGCGATAATCCCCGGCCTGCGCCAAGCCTGCCGCAAGACACAAGGCCGCTGCGGCAGATGTGATGCATTTCCCCAAATTTCCCCTCCCGCGAAGCGCGCCGTGTATCCTGCGATCCCCCATAAGGGTGGAGCGTTCATGCTATGATCGAATCATGGACTGTGCACAAGCGCAAAGACACACCTTCCACCCTCCCTCAAGGGGAGGGTGAAAGAGCAAGAAATGGCCCGATCTTCCGCCTCTTTCGTCTGTCAGTCCTGCGGCGCCGTCCATTCCAAATGGTCGGGGCGCTGCGACGCCTGCGGCGGCTGGAACACCATCATCGAGGAAGCGGCCGCCATTCCCGCCGGGGCGGGGGCGCGCAAAGCCGTCAAGGGCCGGGCCTTCGCGCTGGAAGACCTGAAGACCGACGATGTGGAGCCGGCGCGGCGCGTCACTGGGGTGAACGAGTTCGACCGCGTCTGCGGCGGCGGGCTGGTGCCGGGTTCGGCCCTCCTGGTGGGCGGCGATCCGGGGGTGGGCAAATCCACCCTGATCCTGCAGGCGCTGGCCGCTTACGCCAAGGCGGGCGGGTCGGCCGTCTATATCTCGGGCGAAGAAGCCATGGCGCAGGTGCGTTTGCGCGCCGCCCGCATGGAGCTTTCCGAGGCGCCGGTGGCGCTCGGCTCGGCCACCTGCGTGGAAGACATCCTCACCACCTTGGACAAGGGCAAGCCGCCCGGCATCGTGGCCATCGATTCCATCCAGACCATCTGGACCGGCGCCCTGGACGCCGCCCCCGGCACCATCGCCCAGGTGCGCACCGCCTCTTTCGATCTGGTGCGCTATGCCAAATCGACGGGTGCGGCGCTGATCCTGGTCGGCCATGTCACCAAGGACGGCCAGATCGCCGGGCCCAAGGCCGTGGAGCATCTGGTCGATGCGGTGCTCTATTTCGAGGGCGAGCGCGGGCACCAGTTCCGCATCCTGCGGGCGGTGAAAAACCGTTTCGGCCCCACCGACGAGATCGGCGTCTTCGAGATGACCGGCAAGGGCCTGGCCGAAGTGGCCAACCCTTCGGCGCTGTTCCTGGGCGACCGCGATAGCACCTCGCCGGGCACGGCGGTGTTCGCCGGGATCGAAGGCACCCGTCCGCTGCTGGTGGAAGTACAGGCCCTGGTTGCGCCCGCCGGCTACGGCACGCCGCGCCGCGCCGTGGTGGGCTGGGATACCGGGCGGCTGGCGATGATCCTGGCGGTGCTCGATTCCCGCGGCGGGATGGGCGTCAGCGCCAACGACGTCTACCTGAATGTCGCGGGCGGCTTGAAAGTCGGCGAACCGGCGGCCGATCTGGCGGCGGCGGCGGCCCTGATCTCGTCCTTTGCCGGGATCGCCCTGCCGCGCGACACGGTGTTCTTCGGCGAAATCAGCCTGACCGGCGACGTGCGCCCGGCACCGCAGGCCGAATTGCGGCTCAAGGAGGCCGCCAAGCTCGGTTTCTCGACGGCGGTCGTACCGGCAGATTGCCGCGCCGGGGGCATGAAATTGAATCCGATCAAGGATGTCGGCGACCTGATCGCCTTTGCAGGAGCGCGCGCCGCAGGCAAATAAGCCGCCGGACGATTCCATCGGCGCGCGGCTTACGGTAGAATCGACTCATGAATGTTGCGTTCCAGTTCCTCGATGTGGTGGTCGTGCTCGTTCTGCTGGCCTCGACCGTCTATGCGCTGTACCGGGGCTTCGTCTCCGAATCGCTTTCGGTTTTCGCCTGGGTCGCCGCCGCCTTCGCCATGCTCTATTTCGGGCCCTGGGCCTCTTATTGGGTGCGCGACATGGTCGAGCCCAGATGGCTCGGCGAGGCCATCGGGTACGTGGTCGTCTTTCTGGTCGTGCTGCTGCCCCTGGCCTTCGCCAGCGCGCGCATCTCGGAGAACGTCAAGCGCTCGCAGGTCGGCACGCTGGACAGCGCCTTCGGCGCCGGGTTCGGCCTGTTGCGCGGTTTTGTCATCATCGGCGTCGCCTACCTGCTGTTCATGATGGCCGTGCCGGGCAGCCAGCCGGGCTGGTTGGTTAATGCCAGACTGTATCCCGTCGTCAAGGTATCGGCCGAGGTGGTGGCCTCGTTGATCCCGGACCAGGCTGTTTCCGGCAAGGAGCGGGCGCCGGAAAAAATCGTCGAAAAACCCGTGGAAAAGCCCGTCATGGTGCACGAAACGGCCAAAAAGAAGCCTGCGACGGCCGCCAAGCCCAAGCCCGCCAAACATGTCAAGAAAGCCTATGGCGCCAAGGACCGGCACGCGCTAGACAGGCTGATCGAAACAACGGACAGCGACACGAGCGGCAAGCCATGACCGGCCTGACCGGCCCTTTGGGCGTTGAAGAGGATTCTCTTCACGAAGAATGCGGCGTCTTCGGCATTTTCGGCCATCCCGGCGCCGGTGCCTTGACGGTGCTGGGCCTGCACGCCCTGCAGCATCGCGGCCAGGAAGCGGCCGGAATCGTCTCCTACGATCACAACCAGTTCATCGCCGAACGCCACCCCGGCCTGGTGGGCGACATCTTCGGCAAGAACAGCGCCCATGCCGCCAACCTGAAAGGCTCCTTCGCCATCGGCCACAACCGCTATTCCACGGCGGGCGGCTCGCTGGTGCGCAACATCCAGCCCTTGTTCGCCGATCTGACCGGCGGGGGCATCGCCATCGCCCACAACGGCAACCTCACCAACGCGCGCCTCTTGCGCGCCAGGCTGGTGCAGGAAGGGGCCATCTTCCAGTCCACCTCCGATACCGAAGTCATCATCCATCTCACCGCCCGCAGCGCTTTCGTGCCGGTGGTCGACAAGCTGACCGACGCGCTGCGCCAGGTGGAAGGGGCCTATTCGCTGGTGGCGCTGACCGCCAAGAAGCTGATCGGCGCGCGCGATCCCTGGGGGGTGCGCCCGCTGGTGCTGGGCAATCTGGAAGGGGCGCCGATCCTCACCTCCGAAACCTGCGCCCTCGACATCATCGGCGCCGAGTATGTGCGCGACGTGGAGCCGGGCGAAGTGGTGGTGATCACCAAGGACGGCATCGAAAGCTACCATCCCTTCCAGAAGCAGAATCCGCGCTTCTGCATCTTCGAGTACATCTATTTCGCCCGCCCCGATTCCAACGCGGAAGGCCGCAGCGTCTATATGGCCCGCCAGCGCATCGGCCAGGAACTGGCCAAGGAAGCGCCGGCCTCGGCCGATCTGGTGGTGCCGGTGCCCGATTCCGGCACGCCCGCCGCGCTCGGCTATTCGCAGGCTTCCGGCATTCCCTTCGAGCTGGGCATCATCCGCAACCATTACGTCGGACGCACCTTCATCGAGCCCACCGACGGCATCCGCCATTTCGGCGTGCGGCGCAAACACAATCCCAACCGCGCCGTCTTGGCCGGCAAGCGCGTGGTGCTGATCGACGATTCCATCGTGCGCGGCACCACCTCCAAGAAGATCGTGCAGATGGTGCGCGATGCCGGCGCTTCGGAAGTGCATTTCCGCGTCGCCAGCCCGCCGACGCGGCATTCCTGCTTCTACGGCGTCGATACGCCCAACGAGCACGCGCTCTTGGCGCACGAGATGAGCATCGAGGAGATGGCGCGCTTCATCGGCGTGGATTCGCTGGCCTTCATCTCCATGGACGGGCTTTACCGGGCCATGGGCGAGAACGGGCGCAATGCGGAAAAGCCGCAATTCTGCGATGCCTGCTTCTCGGGCGATTATCCCATCCGCATCACCGACGCCGAAACCGCCAAGGACGGCCAGCTTTCCTTTCTCGCCGAAGTCGCCTGAACCATGAGCGGGCGCCTCGCGCTGATCACCGGGGCGTCGCGCGGCATCGGGCAGGCGGCGGCGGTGGCGATGGCCAAGGCGGGCCATCATGTCGTCCTGATCGCCCGCACCGTGGGCGGGCTGGAGGAAACCGACGACGCCGTGCGGGCAGCGGGCGGCAGCGCCACGCTGGTGCCGGTCGATTTGAAGGATTTCGCGGCGCTGGACCGGCTGGGTGCTTCCATCTTCGAGCGCTGGGGCAGGCTGGACGCCTTTTTCGGCAATGCCGGGCTGTTGGGGGCGCTGTCGCCGCTTGCCCATCTCGAACCCAAGCTGTTCGAGGATTTGATGGCCGTGAACGTCACCGCCAATTGGCGGCTGATCCGCTCGCTCGATCCGCTGTTGCGCCGCGCCGAGGCCGGGCGGGTGCTGTTCGCCTCTTCCAGCGTGGCACGCAAGCCGCGGCCGTTCTGGGGCGGCTATGCGGCCAGCAAGGCGGCGCTGGAATGCCTAGCGATCACCTATGCCGCCGAATGCGCCGACACCAATATCCGCGTCAATATCCTCAATCCGGGGGCGACGCGCACGGCGATGCGGGCCCGCGTCATGCCCGGCGAGGACCCGAATACTCTGCCCACGCCGGACGACATCGCGCCGCTGATCGTGGCGATGCTGTCGCCGGAGTGGACGGGGAACGGCGAGCTGGCGAATTTCCGGGAGTGGAAACGCGCCTCCGGTTGAGAGGCCGGACGGCAGCTTGCCGCTGTAAAATTTCTATTCGGACAACGTCTAAAATGCAGTCCATAAACGGGCGTTCCCGATTCGTCCGAACGGGCAATCGCTCTTAGTCGCTCCGCCGCTGGCACCCCAGGGTTGGCTTCGCGACATAATCTTCGAACTGCCTTACGATTTGTCTCAATGAAAGGTCTCGTCGGTTATAACCATCCGCAAGACATTCAGGTTCAATTGTCACGCCTACGCTCCCCATTGCCATGTCTGCGCTGAGAGAGCAGCCGTCCTTGAGCTGTTGCGTCCAAAGCCTTTGATTGGCGATAAGACGGTCTCGAAATTTGACGCGAGGGCTTTGTTTGTCGAACGCGCTCACCGCAGTTAACGCGCAACGATAGGACGCTCTCATTCCTTGATCTGCTGCAGTCACTTCTTTCCACAAGCATCCAGCCCTCTCCGACGTGCTGCCTAGGCTTTGACAATCGCTCGCCAGGGACGGCAGAGCGAAGCAGAAGGAACACACGACCACGGCAATCGAAAGCAATCTCATTGAACTGCTCCGAACCACTCCGCCGCACCAACAGTACTTATACCCCAGGCCAAATACAGTTTGATGTTGAACGACTGTTTCTAGCGCATTCCGGCCGATGTTCGCCTTGCCGGAAGGCCCATCGTCTAAAACCGAACATCCGGTGCGAAAGCTTATCTACCGTGTTGGTGAGAACGCGAGCTAAAGCCTGTTGTGACCGGATTGACAGCCTGCGTTGGGCGCAGGCGAGGCGGTTCGCCGGTTTTCGCGCCGGACCGTCCGTTCGGATAAGGCGAAGTTGCGCCGGAATCGGCCTCGCCCGAAAGACAGCAACCAGGCGGCACTGTTGCAGCGGCGGACAGCTACGCTTGCAATCGCCGCATCGCCGAAATCTGGTGTGCGGTTCCCGCGAGCGACATCGTCTCGATGATGTTCATCACCATTCGCGTTTCCCCGGCAATCCCGTTCCAGACACCGTACTTCCTCGTTTTGAGCATGTGGCCCACCCCCTTCCATCGCACGACTTCAATTCGAGTCCGGCGCCGGATGAGCAGTTCGTTGAGATAGCTTTCCAAGCCAAATCCGGGCAGCCGTTCGATGACGTCCAGATGTCCGGCGAGGGCGTCTCGGCGCAGGACACGTTCTCCCGAAAGATAATCGAGGCCGATGGTTCGCCACGGCAGAAAGGCGTCTTTTCGCAGGCTGATCGTCGCGTCGGCCATTCCGCTTAACACAGGTAAGAGAAGTGCGGTCACGTCCTGCCCGGTTAATCCGGTCAGGTCGGCATCGAGAAACAGCAGGAACTCGCAGGTGGAAGCGCGGATGCCGGCGCAGATCGCGCCGCTCTTCCCGATGTTCTGCGGCTGTGCGATCAAACGCACGCCGTTAAAATGCTCGATCGTTTGCGCCGTGTCGTCGGTCGATCCGTCGTCGACGGCGATAATCTCATTAACGAGCGGATGCGCGGTTACGACGGTCAGCACCGTGCCGATACGCTCCGCCTCGTTGTAGGCGGGGATGATGCAGCTAACGCTCGCCATCTTGCGTGCCCGGGCAACGGCGAAGCGGGATACACGCTCCCACGATCCAACGTGTGCAGAAGATATCAGAAACTCCCATCACCACGGCAGGGGTATCCGATTATCTTGCCGGCATATCCCGCTGGGCGCATGATCCAACGGAAGATGCCGGCCGGTTTGCGATGTCGGCTCATTATAAAATGCGCAGGAGGTTGTCATGTCAAGGTCCACACCTTTTCTTGCGCGGCTGTTAGGTCTTTTCATCATCATCATTGTGGCGGCCATGTATGTGCGCGGAAGCACCTTGGTGGAGACCGTGGCCGGCGACCGTGCACGCCTGTTCGATCTTGCCATGATCGGCGTTGCGGCCGGTCTGGCGATGGTCATCGGCCATAATGTTTGGAGGGGCGGCGTATTGCCGGTGGCCGTCACGCTGGTCGGCTGGCTGATCCTCGCGAAGGGTTTGTTTCTTTTGTTTGCCGCGCCCGCGACGCTCGCCGAACTGTTCGCGCAAATGCACTACGGCGAGCATTTCTTTATCTATCTCGCGCCCGCTTTCGTGATCGGCCTTTATCTGACCGTGGCCGGGTTCGTGAGGCAGCGCCGAACGAAAGAGGCGGACAACCGGTAGGCCCGACCTACAACAACCGCGCCACATTCCGAGGGAGGGTGAAGATTTATTTATCCGCGTAAGGATTTTTGCCTGTTCTCAGCAGCAGCCGGATGGGGGCGCCTTCGAGGTGGAAGGTTTCGCGCAGGCCGTTGGTGAGATAACGGACATAAGCGTCGGGCAAAGCCTTCAACTGGTTGCCGAACAGCGCGAAAGTGGGCGGGCGGCTTTTGGGCTGCGTCATGTAGCGGATTTTGACGCGCCGTCCCGAGATCGCGGGCGGGGCGTGGCGTGCCAGCACCTCTTCCAGGAAACGGTTGAGGGTGGCCGTCGCCACGCGGGTGTTCCAGGCGCGGTCGGCGGCGAGCACGGCGGGCAAGAGCCGTTCGATGCCTTCGCCGCTGGCGGCGGAGGTGGCGATCAAGGGGGCGCCCGCGATCTGGGGCAGGCACTGGTCCAGCTGGTCGCGGAACTTGCCGATGGCGCCGGCGCGCTGCGCCATCAGGTCGAATTTGTTCAGGACGAAGACCACGGCGCGGCCTTCGCGCACGATCAAATCGGCGATGGCGAGGTCCTGCTTCTCGAAAGCCTGGGTGGCGTCGATCACCACCACCACGCAATCGGCGAAGCGCACCGCGTCCAGCGTCGAGCCGATGCTCAACTCTTCCAGGGTGTGGCCCGCGGCGCGCGCCTTCTTGCGCAGGCCGGCGGTGTCGTGCAGCAGGATGTTGCGCCCCTCCGCCTGCCAGCTTGCCGCGATGGCGTCGCGGGTGATGCCCGCTTCGGGGCCGGTGAGGGCGCGTTCGCTGCCGAGCAGAAGGTTGAACAGGCTCGACTTGCCGACATTGGGCCGCCCCACGATGGCCAGCCGCAGCGACTTGTCCTCTTCTTCGGGCGCGATTTCTTCGGCTTTGGCGGCAAAGGGGGCGATGGCTTCGATCAGGTCGGCAAAGCCGATGTTGTGCTCGGCGGAAAGCGGGATGGGTTCGCCGAAGCCGAGACTCCAGGCTTCGGTGGCCTGGGTGAAACGCGCTTCGCACTTGTTGGCGATCAGGATTACCGGCTTGCCGGCGGGGCGCAGGGCCTGGGCCACGATCTCGTCCCCGGCCACCACGCCTTCGCGCCCGTCGATCAAAAAGAGGCAGACATCCGCATCGGCTATGGCCGCCATGGATTGGGCCGTCATGCGGGCGGCGAGGCTGTCCTTGGCGCCGGGCTCGATGCCCGCCGTGTCGATCAGCCTCAGTGCATGGGGACCGAGCATGGTTTCGGCTTCGCGCCGGTCGCGGGTGACCCCGGGGGTGTCGTGCACCAGCGCCAGCTTGCGGCCCGCCAGCTTGTTGAACAGCGTGGACTTGCCGACATTGGCACGGCCGACGATGGCGACGGTCAAGGACATGGACATACCCGAGTTTCCGGCAAGGGCGGCGTGCGCCCACGCGGCACCCCTCCCCGAACGATTTCGCTGCACTCAATCGTTCGACCCTCCCTCAAGGGGAGGGTTGAAGATTTATTTGTACGCCACCAGTTCGGCGTCGTTGGTCAGGATGTACAGCGTGTCGCCCGCGACCACCGGGGCGATGAAGGCGTCGTCGGGAATTTCCATGCGGCCGAGCAGCTCGCCGGTATAGGGCGAGATGGATTCCGCATAGCCGTTCGACGACACCAGCACCAGCCGGTTGGACACCAGCACCGGGCCCGACCAGACCACGGGATTGCTGGTGGTATCCTCGGGATCCGTCCAGCGCGGCAGCTGGTGAATCCACTTCACCTTGCCTTCCTTGCGCGTCAGGCACAGGAGCTGCGATTCCAGCGTCACCACATAGACGTAGTCGCCCGCCACCCAGGGCGTCTGGATGCCGCCCAGGTCGCGCGACCATTGCCGTTCGCCGCTGTCGAGCTGGATGGCCGCCAGAATCCCCGAATGGCTGATGGCGAAGACCAGGTCGCGGTCCACCACCGGACGCCCGGCGATGTCGTCGATTTCCGAGAGCGCCGTGACGCCGTGCGAACGGGTGAGCATGTCGCTCCAGGCCGGCCGGCCGTTCTGCACCCGCAGGGCATAGACCTCGCCCGAGGTGTAGGGGGCGATGACGAATTCGCCCGCCACCGCCGCGCTGGTCGATTCCAGGATGCCGGCGGATTCGGTGATGCCCTGGTGGTCCCACAAGGTGCGGCCGTTGTTTTCGGCCAGGGCGTGGAAATGGTTGTCGGCCGAGGAGACGAACACGCGCCCGCCATTGGCCACCGGCGCGTTGGCGATGGGCACCCCGACATTGACGCGCCACAACTCCTTGCCGTCCCGCGCGTCGAGCGCGATGACGTCGCCGAAGCCCGTGGTGGCGAACAGCTTGCCGTCGTCATAGGCGATGCCGCCGCCGAACCCTTTGGTACGGTCGATCGATTTGTCTTCGCCGAACAGGCCCAGGCTCAAGACGTTGATGAGGTCCTGATGGCCCTTGGGCGCCACGCTGACATGCCATTGCTCCTCGCCGTTGCCGGCATTGAAGGCGAAGACCCGCGCCTCGGCGTCGAGCACGAAGACCTTGCCGCCGGCGACGATGGGAGCGGCGGTCAGCCGCGAATCCGTGTTGGAGCCCGTGCCGGCATCGGCGTCCCAGATCCGGCGCAAAGGACCGCCCGCCTCCAGGTGGTACATGGCGTTGGAAGCGAAGCCGCCCGGCTCGGGCCATTCCGTGTTGCGGTAGGGCGCCGGCAGCAGCACGGTCACGTCCTTGAGCGAAGGATCGGGTTTGACCGACTCGTCGCTCGTCATGACGGAGATGCGCTCGCCCCTGATCTTCGATTTGTGGGGCGAGGAGAACCACCTGCCGACCATGTCGGTCATCTCGCAGCCGCTGCCCGTGAGGGCTACGGCAAGGATGAGCGCCAGGAGGCGGAACTTTTTGCTCGTCATGGTTTGCCCTGCTTGCCGTTTTGCGCCGCTTCGGGCGGCAGCGGAACCGTGCCGTAGTCTTTACCGCCGCTGGTGCGCAGCAGGGTTGCCATCGCCTGCGCCCGCAGACGGATGGAGGAGGGAGCCTCCTTGGCGTCGGCCAGGGTCTGGAAGCCCTTCAGGGCCTGCTCGGTCCTGCCGTCCTTGAAATCGCGATAAGCGAGGAGTTCCTGCGCCATGAAGCGCCAGGCGGATTTGCCGTCGTTGAGCGGCGCCAGCAGCGTGTGCAGTTCCGGCGTCGACAGCGTGTCGGCCTGGGCCCAGGCGGCGCGGATGCGCGCGACATCGCCCAAGCCGTTGTTGTCCTTGGCGGCGATCTTCATGTAGAGCGCCACGGCTTCGTTGGTCTTGCCCGAGGCCTGCAGGGCGTCGGCCTGCGACAGCTGGGCCACCAGGGCGTAGCCGCCGGGCGCTTTCTTGACGATCTGCGCATAAGCCTGCGCCGCCAGATCGTTCTGGCCGGCGGAGGACATCTGGATCGCCGAGAGGTATTCCGACGAGGCCTTCAGCCGCTGCTGTTCCTGGTAATGCTGCCACAGCTTCCAGCCCGCCACGGCGATGACAATGACCGAAACGCCGGCGATGACGTAGTCGCCGTATTGCTTCCACCACTTCTCGAGCCGCTCTCGGCGGACGTCCTCCTCGACTTCCTGGAAGATGTCGGACACAGGCGTTTCCTTTCGGGCCAGCGTTGCGGACAAGACCTTGACCGGCCGCGGTAATTAGCCTTTGCAGGGGAAGAGCGCAACTTTTTGAAAATTCATTGTTGCAGCCCGCTCCCGGCTCCCCCCTCCGCCTCGCTCCGCTCGGCACCTCCCTCGTTCCTTCGGCAAGCTCGGGACGGGGGAGGAAAGGAACGGGGGAGGAAAATCAGCCGGCCTTCTTCATGCTGTAGACGTTCTCCTTGCCCGGGAAGCTGCGGGCGCGGACGTCGGCGGCATAGGCCTTCACGGCGGCCTCGATATCGGCCCCCATGCTGCCGTATTGCCGCACGAATCGGGGCGGATTGGGGTTGAGCCCCAGCATGTCCTCCATCACCAGGACCTGGCCGTCGCAGGCCGGCGAGGCGCCGATGCCGATGGTGGGAATGGGGATTTCCCGCGTGATCTTGGCCGCCAGGGGCTCGGCCATGGCTTCCAGCACCACGGCGAAGGCCCCCGCCTCGGCGACCGCGGCGGCGTCGGCTTCGATGGCGGGCCATTCCGCCTCGGTACGGCCCTGGGTCTTGAAACTGCCGAAAATCTGGATGCGCTGGGGGGTGAGCCCGATATGGCCCATCACCGGAATGCCCCGCTGGGTGAGGTAATGGATGGTCTCGGCCATGCGGGCGCCGCCTTCCAGCTTGACCGCCTGGCAGCCGGTTTCCTGCACCACACGGGCGGCGTTGCGGAAGGCCACCGCGGGCGATTCCTCGTAAGACCCGAAGGGCATATCGACCACCACCAGGGCCCGTTTGGCGCCGCGCATCACCGCCCGGCCGTGCAGGATCATCATCTCCAGGGTAACGGAGAGGGTGTTTTCCATGCCGTGAATCACCATGCCCAGGCTGTCGCCCACCAAAAGGACATCGACATGGGGGTCCAAGAGGCGCGCCGTGTGGGCGTGGTAGCAGGTGAGGGTGACCACGGGACTGGCATTCTTGTGCGCCCGGATTTCCGGCACGCTGATGCGCTTCGATTCCACG
>Ga0187810_10000309_pt1 | contig 20361 bp, 15 predicted proteins | sample NC_wetland_sal_i_9_FD_132963 | JGI IMG/M metagenome (GOLD analysis project Ga0187810, IMG submission 132963) | Wetland sediment microbial communities from Neuse River Estuary, North Carolina, USA - ASW_5 | ecosystem: Environmental > Aquatic > Freshwater > Wetlands > Sediment | place: USA: North...
TGCCGCGCATTGCCGACAACGGCCTGCCGCCGATGCGCGCCTATGCCGTGCCGGTGGCCGCGGTGGGCCGCCCGCGCATTGCCATTGTTATCGCCGGGCTTGGCATCAGCGCGAAGTCGACCTCGGCTGCGATCAACGGCCTGCCGCCGGCGGTCACCCTCGCCTTTGCGCCGTATGCGGGCGATGTGCAGCGTTGGGTGTCGTTCGCGCGCCAGAAGGGGCACGAGGTGCTGCTCGAAGTGCCGATGGAGCCTTACGACTTTCCCGATTCCGATCCCGGCCAATACACCCTGCGGACCGGCGTGGGCGAGGACACCAACACCAAGAAGCTGGTGTGGTCGCTGACGCGCTTCACCGGCTATGTCGGCGTCACCAACCTGCTCGGCGGACGCATGTTGACCGATTCGAGCGCGCTCGAGCCGATGCTGGCTTACCTGACGCGGCGCGGCCTTTTGTTCTACGACAATGGCTCGGCGACGCATTCGGTGGCGTCCGATGTGGCGGGGCGCGTGGGGGCGCCGTTCGCCCAGGCCACGCTGACCATCGATTCCATCCAGGCCGCGATGGAGATCGACCATCGCCTCTCCGACCTCGAAACCGAGGCCCGCACCAAGGGCAGCGCCGTGGGTTCGGGATTCCTCTACCCCGTCACGGTGGAGCGGGTGAATGTGTGGGCGCGCGGACTTTCCGGCCGGGGCCTTGTTCTGGCGCCCATCTCGGCCATAGTCTCGGTGCCGAAGAAACCGTAGCACACGGCTCCCACGCTTCTCTTATTTGTCACGGCGCGCGAAAACGGGCCTGCCTGACAAACTGTTCCGAAGCGATCGGCCAGGAAGCAATCCAATGCCGCACAAGCCCACCCACGCAGACCTGCCCTACCGCCTCGGCGTCGGCATCATGCTGATCAACGCCGACGGCCATGTTTTTGTCGGCCGCCGCATCGATCAGACGGTGGAAGGCTGGCAGATGCCGCAAGGCGGCATCGACGAGGGCGAGACGCCGGCTGAGGCGGCGCTGCGCGAATTGAAGGAAGAGGTCGGGACCGGCAAGGTCGAGATCGTCCGCGAACTGGACGAATGGTTCGCCTACGACCTGCCGGCCCATCTCGTCGGCGTGGCGCTGCACGGCAAATACCGCGGCCAGAAGCAGAAGTGGTTTGCCATGCGCTTTTTGGGCAGCGATAAGGACATCGACCTCACGCGCCACGAGCCCGAATTCGCCACGTGGCGCTGGGCTTCCATGGAAGACCTGTCCGCGCTCATCGTGCCGTTCAAACGCGAGATCTACAAAAAGGTCATCGCGGCATTTCGGGATTTGGGTACGCCGACAAAATAACCTTCAACCCTCCCCTTGAGGGAGGGTTGCCGTGCGCCGTGCCCTCGCGTCGGGCTTCCGCGAAAACGCGCAACACGGCAAACGCACTTGTCATCTCCGACCGCGCATAACTCGCATTTTTCTTGTTGCGCCCGCTAATCCACGCGCCGCTGGATGTCCTTCATGAACGTCTTGAGCGTGTCGATGGAGGCGATGCGTGCGGCGGCGTCGCGGAAGGCAAGGCCGTGCATGTCGATGCGGTCGCTCAGCACGGCGAAGGCGCTGGCATCGGGGCTCGCCGCCATCTTGTCGGCGAAGTGGCTGCGCAGGCGTTCGAGACTGGCTTCGTCGTTGGCGAGCGAATAGGCGACCGCGGCGCGCATCACCACTTGGCGTTCGTCGGCGCTGAGCGGGGCGGCATCGCTGAAGCGCGCGCCCAGCGCGTCCTCGGCGGATTTGCCCGCCAGCGGCCAGTTGGCGCTCCGCCAATAGATGTCGGCGCGCAGTTTTTGGGTGTCGGGCTGCTGGTCGACGGCGATGAGGTCGAGCGCCTGATCCCACTGTTTCATCTCGGCCAGCGCGTGCGCTTCCATCAAAAGGCGCTGATGCGCAACGTCGTCGGGCAGGGTCGAGATCTGCGTCGAGCGCAGAGTTTCAATCACCGCCTGCGGCTTGTGATCCATCAATTGGACCATGGCGAGCTTGGTGGCGACCTGCGCCCGCGCCACGCCGTCGAGGCGCTTGGTGATCTGGTAGTTGAGCAGGTCCTCGGCCGGTCCTAACAGATCGACATTGACGAGCCGGTCCGACATGCGCCGGATCATCTCGTCGCCGTCCGGTCCGATCGGGGTCAGCTCGATGAAGTCGTAGAACACGGCGAGCGCCTCTACCGGCGGCATGGTGTCGGCCTTGCCCTTCAGGAACAGGTCCACGAAGCCCGCGCGCATATCGTCCTGGGCCTGCATGGCGCCGTCATCGTTGGGAAAGCTCGTGGCGGCCACGCGCAGGATGCCCAGGCCTTCGCGCCAGCGCTTCTGGCCGAAATAAATGGCGGCGAGCTTGCGCAGGGTCTTCAGCTCCAGCGCATCGCCGCGCCAGCGGAAGCGCAGCCGTTCGAGCGCGTTGATCGCCTGTTGGGTGCTCATGCTGCCGGATTGCAGCCCAGCCTGCACGCGGTAATAGATGGCCTGCGATGCCAGCCATTCGTCGTTGGAACCTTCCACCACGGCGAACAGGTTGTCGGCTTGGCCGCGATGGTTTTCCGCCGCCGCCAGTCTGGCGCGATCGAGGGTGGCTTGGAGCCCGAGCGGACCGGCGAGCTGGTCGGGTAGCTTGGCGAGCTGCGCATCAGCCACTTCGAGGGCTCCGACGCCCAGCGCAGCTTCTGCTGCGGCCAGCCGCACGCGGGATTGCATCTCGGGATCGTAGCTCGCGAGTACCGGCGCGGCGCGATCCAGATCGGTGCGCGCCTGAGCCCAATTCTCCATTGCGGTCTCGGTCAGCCCGCGCCACAGCGCTGCATGGCGGTCGGTGTCGAACTGCGCCCCGACCAGGGCATTGCGGGCGTCGTGCAGCCGGCCCATGGCGAGATCGGCCGCCGCCCGCATGGTCTGGAGTTGCATGTCGCTGGCAAGACCCGGATCGCCGGCTTGCATGATGTCGATCATGCCAAGTGCCTCGGCCGCGAAGTGATTGGCGAGATAGAAGCGCGCCAGCGCCAGCCGCGCCTTGCCGGCCGCCTGCGGTGCCAGCCTGGCAGTCGCCGCACGCAGCCGCCGCTCGGTGGCGAGGAAGGTGCCGCCGCTCTGCCTGCGCCAGTTGGCGAAGTCCAGGAAGCATGGTCCGTCGCCGCTGCCGGCAAGCGTTTCGGGCGTGCCCACGGCGGGCATCGATGGCGGCGTCAGCGACAATCCGCCCGGCCGCGTGATGGTCACGCGCGTGGCGTTCAGGCTCACCGCCAGATCGTCGACATAGGGCAGCAGCACCATGCCGGCGGCCGACGGCAGGGCCGAGAACTCAACAAAATCGCGCTCGTTCGTCACTTGCCGGCCGACCAGCGCGGGGATGACGAACAACTCGTCGCCCGCGACGGGATCGACCAGGCGCATGATGCGCGTGGCGCCCGGCAACAGCGTGGAGATCGAGGAGTGCGTCGGGTTTTCCTGGTTGCGCGCGAAGCCGAGCGCGATTGCCGAGGATGTGGCCTGCGGCGACACGATCACCTTGAGGGTCGAACCTTCCGCGATCGCCGCGATGGCTTCCGGCTGTTTGAGAGAAATGCGAAGCTGTGTCGTCTTGGCGTCCGACGCCGCGTCGACCGAGACGGGGAAGTTGCCGAGCTGGGATTTGAGCTTGGGGACATCGAGCGGTGCGGCGTTTTCCAGGATGATCCACGCCGTCAGTCCGCGGGTGAACACCGCGGCGGCGCGGCGTCCTGCGCCGGGGAACATCAGCACCGCGCCATCGCGCGTCAGCTTGCTGTCGGCGGTCGGCTCGGCAGGCGTTTGGGCCGGTGTTGCGGCGTCCGCCGCCGCTTTGGCTTCCGGACTTACCGGGGCGGGCGTCCCGGTCACGGGCGCAGCGGCTGGCGCTGGTGCCGGGGCCGTCGCGGTTTGGGCGGCGATCTTGGTCAGTTGTGCCACCGGGCCCGGCTGTTTTGGGGGCCGCAGGGAAATCTGCGCGCTGGGCGCCGGTTTTGAAACCGCTGGTTTGGGGGCACTGGCCGCCAGCTTGGCGGGTGCGCTCGTGGCCACCGGAGCCTGCGCGGTGCCGGGCAACGCCGTCACGGTCGGATTGTTCTGGCCGGGCGGATTGTAGGCATCGGCATCGGTCTTCGGCGCCAGCACGTCGATCACGACATGGGTCCCGTCCCGGAAATCGTGGAAGCCGGAGGCCATGTCGGTCGCCAGTTCGACCACGATGCCGTTGCCGTCGAGGTGCCAGCCGGCCGTCTTCACCCAGGGCGGTATCTGGCGGGAGATGGCGGAGAAGTCGGGATTGGCCACAGCATCGAAGCGCACGGTCAGCCGGCCCGCGCCCGGGAACACCTTGTAGGGCACGGCCTTGGGCCAGTCGAATACGATGCGGGTGAAGTTGTGATAGGCGCCCGAGCGCACCTTGAGCACCGGCATTTTGTCGAGGTCGACCTGTTTCGGCCGCACGGGCGGCGGGGGCGGCAGATCGGGCGGGGTTCCGGTGTAGGTCTGGGACGCCAGATCCACGGCGAAGCGTGGTCCGGAGCTGGAGGAATGAACCCGCACCTGCTGGCTCAGGGCGAAGCGGAATGTCTTGCCGTCGGGATCGGAGCGGGCGCTCGAGATATAAGAGGGCAGGGCTTGCGCCACCGCATCGGGCGTCAGCGCCACCTTCCGGCTGAAACTGATGGTGAGCACGCCACCGGTGGATTGCGCGCTGACCTGATCGCCGGGCACAAGCGTAAAGAGCAGCCGTCCGTAGCCGCCGTTGAGCGAGCCCGAAACGGCATCTGCCGCGACCGCGCCGCCGCTTAGGAAGATTGCGGCGACGAAGAGAACAAGATTGCGCACCATTCGTTGCATGCTTGAAAGCCTGTTGAGTCTCGCCGTGCGCAATTAAACTTTCGTGAACTTATTTGTTTGCCTTCGGAGCAACCTGGCCGGAGCTGGGTTGGGGCGCCTTCGCCGGGGCTTGGGCGGTGGGAGCCGGTGTCGCAGCTGCAGAAGCGGGCGCCGCGGGAGTGGCCGCTGCCACTGCTGTCGCCGCGTCCGGCAGCTTCAGCCTGCTGGCGAGTTTGAGTGTCAGCTTCTGGGCGTTGTCGGCCGCCATGTTGGCCAGGATCGGCGCCAGCACGTCCGATTTCATCGCTTGCGCCACCGGCACCAGCACGTCGTCGGACAGATTGTTGAAGATGCGCGCCGCATCCTTGGATTTCATCGCCGAATAGGTCTTTACCAGAGAGGCGAGCTGCGCCTTCTCCGCGTCGTCGCGCTGTCCCAGCAGGGTCGCGATCTGGTCCTGGAGCTGCTTCAGCGTGGCGATCTTGTTGTCCACGCGCGCTTCCGCCGCAGACAGCACCTGGGTGCGCATGTCCAGATCGGCTTCGCGCGCATCCAATGCCGCGCGGCGTTTGGCCAAGCTCGACAGAACGTCCACTTCCGCGGGGCTGTCCGATTTGGCGTCGTCGGTGGCAGGGTCGGTGGCGACCGGTGCAGTGTCCTGCGCCAGCACATCGCCGGCCGCGGACGATTTCTGCTCCTGGGCCCAGGCGGCGCGCACAAAGCCTTCGCCCTTCAGGCCCAACAGGGCCATGCCGACGACGATCACGGCCGGCAGAAGTCGCGGAACCAGTCTCATCGAACGGCCTTCAATGTCTCCAGGCGGCGCATCACGTTGCCGGAGGGAAGCTGCTGGGCCGATTTGCCCGGCGCGGCGTGGTCGTAGCGCTCGGCGATTCGTTCGCCCGAGGCGGAAAGGACCGAGAGTTCGTCGGCAACGGCGCGCGCCCGCTTCAGCCGATCGTCGAGCGTTTCGGCCGCTTGTCCGGCCGCCGCTTTAAGCGCCCGCAGCGAAGCGCCGGCACCCGCGATTGCCGCGTTCAACTCGCCGATCATGGTCTTGAGGCCGTCCTGTCCCTTGCGGACCGTGGACAGCCGCCGTTCCAGCACGATGCAATAGGCGAGCGTCGCTGCGAGAAGGATTGTCAGCAAGAACTCGAGAGCCATGGCGATGGTCATGGTATTTCTCCTAGAGAGCGCGTGAGGCGTCGGTGCGCTCGATGGCTTCTTCGACCCGTACGGCGACGGAAGTTCCGGCCCGTCCCATGCGGCCGCGCAGCAGCGGCACGCCACGGCAGCGCATTTCGATCTTCGAATCCGGCGTGGCGTTGAGAAGTACGGTTTCCCCGACCTGGAGGTTCATGATCTTCGAGAGCGGCATAATCTGTTCGTCCAGGATCGCTTCGATCTCCACCCGGGTGGACCACAATTCCGTCGCCAGATGGCCTTCCCAGATGGAATCACGGCCGAACTTCTCGCCCATGAACTGCTGCAGCAGCAGCTTGCGGATGGGCTCGAGCGTGGCATAGGGCAACAAGAGCTCGGTGCGGCCGCCGCGGTCTTCCATGTCCACGCGCAGCTTGACGAGAATGGCGGCATTGGCGGGCCGGGCGATGGCCGCGAAGCGGGGATTGGTCTCCAGGCGGTCGAGCTGGAAGGTGACCGGCGCCAGCGGCTCGAAAGCTTGGCACATGTCCTGGAGGATCACCTCGATCATCCGCTGCACCAGCGTGCGTTCGATCGTGGTGTAGGGCCGTCCTTCGATGCGCATCGCCGAGGAGCCGCGCCGGCCGCCGAGCAGCACGTCGACGATCGAGTAGATGAGGTTGGAGTCCACCGTGAACAGCCCGTAATTGTCGAGCTGCTCGGCGTGGAACACCGCGAGGATCGCGGGTAGCGGGATCGAGTTCAGATAGTCGCCGAACCGGATGGACGTGATGTTGTCCAGGCTGACTTCGACGTTATCGGAAGTGAAATTGCGCAAGGATGTCGTCATCAGCCGCACCAGGCGGTCGAAGACGATTTCCAGCATCGGCAGGCGTTCGTACGACACCAGCGCGGAGTTGATGATGGCGCGGACGCCCGATTTATCCTGCTGCTGGTCCGTGTTGACGTCGAAGCCCAGAAGGGAATCGATCTCGTCCTGGTTGAGGATTCGCTCCGCTGGTCCGGCCGTCGCCGTGGCGGCGTCGGCGCCCTCGGCCGCCACTGAGGCCGCGGGCTCGGCGGAGGCCTTGACGGCGGCCGCTTCGGCCGCGAATGCGGCGTCGATTTCAGCTTGGGATTGCGGTTCGTCGGCCATGGCGTCCTATTGGATGATCATTTCTTTGAGCAGCACGTCGCGAACCCGGTAAGGCGCGGCAGCCACGTTGGTCCGCCGCAGAAGTTCTTCCTTCACGCGCATGATTCCGGCCGACCCTTTGAGATCGTCGGAGCGCAATTCCCGCAAATAGCCCTGGAACTGGTCCACGATGCGCGGGGTCAGCGCCTGGATGCCGGCCTTTTCGTCGTTGGTGTAGAGCTCGAGCGACAGCGAAAGCTTGAGATAAACGGGCGTGCCGTCGGCGCTCTGGATGTTCACGATAAGGTCCGGAACGTCGTAATAGGCGACCTGGGGCGGCGTTGCCGGCATGTCGGGTATGTCGGAGGCGGTCTTCACCGGTTCTTTCGGCGCGCTGAAGGCAAAGAAGTAGAGACCTGTGCCCCCGCCCAGCAACAACAGCAGCAATCCGCCGCCTGCGATCATCAGAAGCTTCTTGTTGCCGAGGAGTTTCTTAACGAAACCTTGCTTCTCGCCCTCGGGTTTTGTCTCGCCCTCTTCGGCGTCTTCAACCTCAGGCGCAGCTTTCTTTTCCAGATTGGCCATCGTCGTCCCGCTTACACGATGAGGCGACGTTAGGCGTACGTGGTTAAGGAGTGGTTCAAAACGCGTCCGGCGGCAGAGTTCTCCCGGCAGATTTTGCCGGCTATGACCCGGCGTGTGGTCAAAACCCCCGGATTTGGCTGCTGGATTTCTGGCATGGGCCCTGCACCCCGTCGGTGTGGCGTAGGACCAGAAAGGATCCGGCCTCCATGGATAATGCCTCTCTCGTGAGCCTTTCCTATCAGCTTGCGGCGTACCGCTCGATGGACGTGATCGCCAACAACCTGGCGAACGTGTCGACTCCCGGATTCAAGCGCGAAAGCGTCAAATTCGAGGAGATGGTCCAGAATGTGAAGCCTGCAGAGGATCAAAAAGGCACCCAGACTCTTTCGTTCGTGCGCGATGCCGGCGTCAGCCGCGACCTCAGCGACGGCAGCATCCAGACGACGGGCGCGCCCTTCGACTTGGCGATCAACGGCAAGGGCTATTTCACGATCCAGACGGCCGCGGGCCAACGCTACACGAGGAATGGACATTTCACCCTCAATGCGGACGGCATCGTGGTCACCGAACAAGGCGATCCGGTGCTCGGCGACGGCGGCCCGGTCACGGTCACGGTCGACGACGGCGATGTGAGCTTCGGTCCCGACGGCACGATCAGCGGCAAGCAGGGCCAGATGGGCAAGCTCCAGCTTGTCAACTTCGCCAACGAGCGTGCGATGACCAAGCGCGGCGCTAGCCTTTATTCGACCAGCCAGGCTCCGCTTCCGGCGACCGACGCGACGATCAAGCAAGGCATGCTCGAGAGTTCGAACGTGCAGCCGATCGTCGAAATCTCGCGGATGATCGAAGTGATGCGTTCCTACGAAGCCACCGCCACGCTCAGCAAGAGCGCGGATGATCTGAAGCGCCAGGCTATCGAAAAGCTCGGCACCGTACAGTGAAGGAAATAGACCATGCGCGCTCTCTCGATTGCAGCCACCGGAATGCTCGCCCAGCAGACCAATGTCGAAGTGATCGCGAACAATCTCGCGAACATGAACACAACGGGCTATAAGCAGCAGGTCGCGGCGTTCCAGGACCTGCTTTACCAGAACATTCAGTCGGCCGGCGCCCAGTCCTCGGATACCGGAACGCTGCTGCCGTCGGGCATCCAGCTCGGCGCGGGCGTACGGACGGCGGCGGTCTACCGCGTGACCACCCCCGGCGATCTCAAAAGCACGTCCAGTCCCTACGATGTGGCGATCAACGGCGCCGGATATTTCCGCGTTCAGATGCCGGACGGGACCGATGCGTATACGCGCGACGGCAACTTCTCGCTCTCGCCCGAGGGCCAGCTCGTCACGCAGCAAGGCTATGTGGTTCAGCCGGGTATTGCGCTTCCGGCGAATGCAACGGCCGTCACGATCAACGGGCAGGGGCAGGTGCAGGTCACCATCCCGGGCCAGACGGCGACGCAGACGGTCGGACAGCTGGAACTGACCCGATTTCCGAACGACGCGGGCCTGAAGGCGCTGGGCGACAACCTGCTCGCCGAGACCTCCTCCTCGGGTGCGCCGCAGGCGGGGGTGCCGGGATCGACCGGATACGGAACGATCCAGCAGTCTTTCCTGGAAACCTCCAACGTCAACGCAGTGGAAGAGATCACTTCTCTGATCACGGCCCAGCGCGCCTACGAGATGAACTCGAAGGTGATCTCGGCTGCCGACGAGATGCTTTCCGAAACCGCCAAGCTGGGAGGCTGACCATGATGCGGATCTGTCTTTTTGCCTGGGCGTTGTTGCTGGCTTGGCCGGCTTTCGGCGGTGTCCGCGTGGTCGTTCCCGGTCACGACATCGCGCGCGGCGCGGTGATCGCGGACGCCGACCTGACATACGCCACCTCCCCGAACGACGTGATGGGCGGAACCATCACGGCGATGGGCGACATCGTTGGCCTGCAGGCCCGCCGCGCCTTGCGTGCCGGCGAGACGTTGCGCCTCGAAGACGTGCGCCACCCCGTCGTAGTCACCAGGGGCTCGACCGTCACGATGACCTTCGAAGCGCCCGGCATCACGCTGACGGCGACCGGCCGCGCCATGAGCGAAGGTGGGGTCGGCGAAACGGTGACTGTGCAAAATCCAGCGTCCTACCGGCAGGTTAGCGCCGTCGTAATCGCCCCCGGGCAGGTGCGTGCGCAGGTGGGCGGCGCGCACATTGCCAGCGCCCGCCACTGAGAGGCCCGTCACAGGGAGAATCGCCATGACCTTGCGCAATTCGCTTTTTCTGGCCGCGGCGGTCGTGTTGCTGTCCGGCTGCAGCACCTACGATCGGCTTTCGGAACTGGGATCGGGGCCGAAGCTCTCCGCGATGAACAACCCGGCGCCAAAGGTGTCCGTGCCGATGCCTCAACCGCCGGCCGAGCCGCGCGGCCGGGCCTCCCTCTGGCAACCCGGTGCGCGCAGCTTCTTTCACGATCCGCGCGCCAGCCGGGTGGGCGACATCATTACCGTGAGCGTCGCCGTGGCGGACACCGCGAAGATCTCCAACACGACGAGCCGCTCGCGCACGAACTCCGACGACGCCGGCATGTCCAACCTGTTCGGCCTGGAAAAGTACCTTCAGGCCTCGCACATGGACCCCGGCAATCTCGTGAAGATGGGCTCCGACACGTCGAACGTCGGTGCCGGTTCGGTAAACCGTTCCGAGACCATCAATCTGACGCTCGCTGCGCTCGTCACCCAGGTGCTGCCGAACGGCAATCTCGTGATCTCCGGTCATCAGCAGATGAAAGTGAATGGCGAACTGCGCGATCTGCAGGTTTCGGGTATCGTGCGCATCGAAGACATCACGAGTTCGAACACCATCGACCTGACCCAGATCGCCGAAGCGCGCATCTCGTATGGCGGCCGCGGCACGGTCAGCGACGTGCAGGAGCCGCGGCTGGGAAGCCAGCTCTTCGACATCCTGATGCCCTGGTAGTTCCACGGCGACAAACGAAAAGCGGCGCCCGACGGCGCCGCTTTTTTGTTGGCGCGATTTTCGCAGATCAATCGTCGCGATAAACTTTTTCGCGCCGCTCGTGACGTTCCTGCGCCTCGATGGAGAGCGTCGCGATCGGACGCGCATCCAGCCGCTTCAGCGAGATCGGTTCACCCGTCTCTTCGCAAAATCCGTATGAGCCGTCTTCGATGCGGCGCAATGCTGCATCGATCTTGGCGATCAGCTTGCGCTGGCGATCGCGAGTGCGAAGTTCGAGTTGGCGCTCGGCCTCGGTGGAGGCGCGGTCCGCCAGATCGGCATGCGGCACGGTCTCCGCCTGGAGATTCTGGATCGTCTCGCGGCTCTCGCGGAGGATCTCGTCTTTCCAATTGAGAAGCTTGCGCCGAAAATACTCGCGCTGCTTCTCGTTCATAAAGGGCTCGCTTTCCGACGGCTTGTAGCCGGACGGAAGTTGGGTACCCATGCACGCTCCTTCGCAGTGCCGCTCAATGCGGCCGGGTTATAGCGGCCGGATGGTTACGCTTCAATCAACATTGCGAGACGCTGTTAAGACGAAATTTGTCATCGGATCAGCGCCTTGCATTGCGCAAGGGCAGCATGCGGCAAGGTTTACGTAGCGCTGCGACGACGTTCCACAACCCCGCGCCTGCCGCTGCCAAGTCGGCCGAGCGGGGTGCGTCGTTTGGGGCGCACCGGGCGTGTACCAAGCAGACGATGTTTCCGGGGCGCGGGGCGGCAGGGGCAAAACAGGGAGCGGTTATGCCGCATTCGGCGCTGTGCCATCCCCAGGCCGGCCGCAAAGATGGCGGAAAAGGCGGGGTGGACAGGTGGGGTACGATGGCCTATATCCCGCCACCCTTCGAAGGCCAGCGTTTCGCGGGGTGGAGCAGTCCGGTAGCTCGTCAGGCTCATAACCTGAAGGTCACAGGTTCAAATCCTGTCCCCGCAACCAGCCTTCGTCGTCGCGAACACGTCGCATCCTGCGCCACGAGATGATATATCCCGTGCTATCCGATCGCCCGGGCTTGTAGAGAACGGATGGAGTATCCGAATCTAGACGCATGGCCAACAAACCGATCTTTTTTGACGAAACCGGGCGAAGGGCCGCTCGCCTTTCCGTTCTCGGCTGGGCCGGCGCCATCGTCAGCACGATTGTGGGCATTGCCTTCCTGGCGAGCATTGTCGCCACCCAGGAGGTCACTTCGCCGGATCTGCCGATCAAGATGACGGCGAACAATGCGCTCATTCGCCAGGCCAAGGATCCGGCACTCCTGAAATCGGCTACACGCCTGGCCGCCGAAGCGAAGGCGCGCGAGGAAGTTGCCAAACGTTGGAAGCTCCGCAACGCGCACCAGAAGGTGCCCTCCCGGGAACTGGCCGCCGCGCTGCGTCCGCGCTCCGACCGCCCGCTTGCCATCGCCTTCTATGTCAACTGGGACGACGGCGAGAGCTACGCCGCCCTGAACCGTGAGCTCCCGAAAATCGACTGGGTGCTGCCGAGCTGGCTTGCCGTCAACGGCCCGGACATGTCGCTCAAGATCAGTATGGATACGAAGGCCCTCAAGCTGGTGCGCGGAGAGCGGCCGAACGTTCCGATACTGCCGGTGATCCAGAACGCGCTGCAAGGCAACTGGTACAGCACGGAACTGGGGGACCTGCTCGCCGATCCCGCGCGCCGCGCCTTGCTTGAAAAATCGCTCGTCGCCTTTCTCTCGACGTACAAGCTGCAAGGCATCGTCGTGGATTTCGAGATGGTGCCGGAAGATGCGTACGGCGATCTGAACGACTTCCTGCACGAACTCTCGACGGCGTTTGCGCCACACGGATGGATTGTGGTTCAGGCCGCGCCGTACGACGAGCCCACTTGGCCCTACACGACCTTTGCGAAGTCCGTCGATTACACGATGCTCATGGCCTACGACCAGCACGATGAAACCGGCGACGCGGGTGCGATTGCCGGCGAATCGTGGTTCGAATCCACGCTCGATCAGCGCGTGAAGGAACTTCCGCCGAACCGTACGATCATTGCGATCGGCAGTTACGGCTACGACTGGCATGGCGGCCCGACGGCCGACGACCTCAGCTTCCAGGATGCGGCCGTGGCCGCGCGCGATTCCGGCGCGCGCATCGATTTCGATTCGGACACCAACAACCCGCACTTCTCCTACATCGAAAACGATCAGGAGAAACACGACGTCTGGTTCCTGGACGGCGTTACGGTGTTCAACCAGATCCATGCCGCCGATGTGTTCCAGCCGGCGGGCTACGCCCTGTGGCGTCTTGGCAGCGAGGACCCGTCGGTGTGGTCGGTTTTGGGCCGCCGCTACGGCGCTCCCGCACCCGCCGCGTTGCTGCGCATTCCCACGACCGAGGACGTCGACTTCGAAGGCGAGGGCGAGGTCCTGCGTGTCGAAGCCGACCCCAAGCAGGGCGCACGAACTTTCGAAATCGACCGGCCGACGGGCGACATCGACGACGAGACCTATACCGAGCTTCCCACAAGTTACGTCATCCGGCGCGTCGGCCAAGTTCCGATGACCCTTTCGCTCACCTTCGACGACGGCCCAGATCCGGCCTATACGCCGGAGATTCTCGATATCCTGAAAGCAAAGCACGTCAAGGCCACGTTCTTCATCATCGGCGCCAACGCAGAAGCGCATCCGGCTCTGGTGCAGCGCGTCCTCGACGAAGGTCACGAGATCGGAAACCACACCTTCACCCATCCCAATCTCGCCGAAACCTCGCCCGAAGCCGACCGACTCGAATATAACGCCACGCAAAAGTTGTTTCAGGCGCTGACGGGCCGCTCGATGCGCCTGTTCCGGCCGCCGTATCTGGGCGACGCCGAACCGGTAACCAAGGACGAAATCGTCCCCGTCCAGATCGCCCAGGACCAGGGCTACATCACCGTCGGCGTGCACGTTGACCCGTTCGACTGGCAGCAGCCCTCGCTAGACGAGATGATGCAGCGCATCGTGAAGTCCGTCACCGATCCCAATCCCGATATTCGGGGCAACGTGATTCTGCTGCATGATTCCGGCGGCGATCGCACCCGCACCGTAGAGCTGTTGCCCGAATTGATCGACGGCTTGCGGGCGCGCGGCTACAAATTCGTGCTTGTGTCCAAATTGGCCGGGCTGACGCGTGATCAAGCTATGCCGAGGCTCGCGCCCAGCTTCACGCTCTTTGCCGATCGCGTGGTGTTTCTGACCTTCAGTTGGATCGGATCGATCCTTTACTACTGCTTCATTGCCGCAATCTTCCTCGGCATCGGCCGGTTGCTGCTGCTTTGCGGTCTCAGCCTCTGGAATCGCTCGCGCGCCTGCAAGCAGGATGAATCTCTCGCACCGAACAATCACATCCCGGTTTCGGTGATCATTCCCGCCTTCAACGAAGAGAAGGTCATCGTCGCGACCGTATCGCGCATCCTGGCGAGCGATTATCGCGATCTTGAGGTCATCGTCATCGACGACGGCTCGCACGACGCCACTTCGGACGTCGTACGGCAGAACTTCGCGAATTTCCCGAACGTCACCCTCATCACGCAGCCGAACGCCGGCAAGGCGAAGGCCCTGAACGCCGCTCTGGCCCGCGCTCACGGCGAGGTCGTCGTAGCGCTCGATGCCGACACGCAGTTCGACCGCGACACGATTGCCCGCCTGGTCCGTTGGTTTGCCGATCCGAAGGTCGGTGCCGTCGCCGGCAATGCGAAGGTCGGCAACCGCTTCAACATGATTACGCGCTGGCAGGCACTCGAGTACATTGTCGCGCAGAACCTAGAGCGGCGCGCACTGGCGGCGCTCGACACCTTGACTGTCATCCCCGGCGCCGTGGGGGCGTGGCGCCGTTCGGCACTGCTGGCGTGCAACGGGTATCCGACCGATACCTTGGCCGAAGATCAGGACCTCACCATCGGCTTGCAGCGCGCCGGCTACAAGGTTCACTTCGATTCGTCGGCCATGGCCTGGACCGAGGCACCGTGCAGCTTCCGCACCTTGGCCAAACAGCGCTTCCGCTGGGCATACGGCACCCTGCAATGCCTCTGGAAGTACCGCGACATGACGTTCAACACGCGTTATGGCGCACTCGGCATGGTCGCCCTGCCGCAAGTCTGGCTGTTCCAGATCATTCTTACGGCCTTGGCGCCGATCGCCGATCTGATGCTCGTCTGGCAGCTCCTGACGCAGTGGGTTGCCTATGTCCAGCACGGCTCCGAATTCTCGAACCATAATCTTCTCACTGTCGGTATCTACTACTGCGTTTTCATGGTGGTCGATCTTACGGCGGCTGTGTTCGGCTTCGCCATGGAGCGACGCGAGAACTGGAGCCTCTTGTGGTGGCTGATGCTGCAACGCTTCGGCTACCGCCAGCTCATGTACTACGTCGTGATGCGCTCGATCTGGACGGCGCTGCGCGGCGCGGTGGTTAGTTGGGGTAAGCTCGAGCGCACCGGCACGGTCAAGACTCGCCACGCCTGACGCAGTTCAATGCGGCGCGTAGAACGATCTGGAATCGTCCGAATGGTGGTGGTAGTCGGCGTTTGCTCGCCAATTCACCGGTACGGACAGATTCCCGTGCGGTGGACATCGTAGATCGTGAAGAAGCTTCCCGCGTGGCGCACGCTCATGAAGTCCGGCATGTCGGCTTGTTCCCCGCCGCCATGTATGACGACCGCCATATCGAAGTGGCACTGGAAGTACTTGAGATAAGGAAAGACCTCGTTGATGTCGGGATCGTCCTTGGTGTGGCCGAGCGCGAGTTCGGACAGTTCCGTGGCGTCGGGCGGCGAACCCTGCTGCGCGGTGGCGGCCGCTAGACTCTGATAGGCGGCACGCAGTTGGATAACGTGCTGTCCCTTGGTGGTGAACATCAAGGGGGTGAAGGCGCCGCGGTCCACGATCGCGAATTCCGCCATGTGCCAATACGGCGGGTCGGAAATGTTGTTCAGCGCGTCGCCGTCCAGCACGGTGAACATCTTGGTGCCCGGCGGCACCGAGCGCAACGCGGCGCGGAATTCGCCGTATTGACGATCGCGCGCGGTCCAATCGGCCGTCAACGAGGCGGCGTTTCCGATTGCCACCGCAACCGCGAGGCCGGCCGCACCGAGAGCGGCGGCGCGCGGCAGGTGCGCCTCCATGCAGGCAAAGGCGATGACACCAAGCGCAGCGGGAAGTCTCAAATCGACACCCCAACCGCCCAAGGCCCATTCGGGCGCCACGAGAGTCAGGATGGCAAGCGCAACGACCAGCAGTTTTGCCGCCGGATGAATGCGGATCCTGTCGTAGACAAGACCCGTGAAGATGAGAATGGCAAGGCCGCCGATCAAGAGATAGGCAGGCTCGCTGAAGTACCATTGCGCGGCGCTTCCGACTCGATCGCCCAGGGAATCGGCGTAGTTGAATTCGACCCCGCCGCCCTCGCCGCCGGCCGATTTGAAGAACAGGAAGGCCGCGGCGGCAGGCGCCGAGATCGCCAGCACGGGAAGGGCGCGCCGCGCCATCGTGCTCCAGCCGAGCCGGTCGTCGCGCAACGCGGACGACAGTTCAAAACAGCCGATGCAGGCCAAGAGCAGGCACGCACCGAAGAGATGGAAGACATATAGAACGAACACGGCGAGCGCGAAGCCGGCGAGCGTGAAAACGCCGCGCCGTTTGGCGGTCGCGATCCACGCGGCAAAGAGCAGGAAGGAAAGTCCCGCGGCAAAGTAATAGTTGAGAAACCCCCACATGAAGTTTGCGTTGTAGGCGAACAGGGCGCCGGCCAAGGGGGCCACACCGAATCGGCCGAACAAGGCGCGATGGATCGCGGCGGGGCCGATCACCCACAGCCCGACCGCAACGCTGATGAAAAGCTTTGTCGCCGCTTCCAGAGGCATCAGCCTGGCGAGCCAGGGAACGAGCAGCTCGGACGCGAGATTGGGCATGAACAGCCAATGCACCGTGTAGAACACGGAGCGCGGAGCCTCGCCCAGGATCAGATGGAAACCGGCAATATGCGCCGGATAGTCGGGCATTCCCGGCGAATGCACGCACCACAACGGGAGGATAAAGATGCCCGCCAGCAGTGCCACTGCGGCCGCCGGCCAGTAACGGCTGAAGGATGGATGCATCGATGCGCGTGAGCCCCTTCCGTTCCAGGCGGAACCGGATCGCGGTCCTAGCACGATCCGCAAGGTGCCGGACAGTGCGACGCAAGACCTCGCGTCAGGTCCGGACCAGCTCGACCTGCACCACATCGGTGCGTCCGACGCTGAATGCCGCCGCGCAGATATTCAGGTAATACTGCCAATTCCGCAGGAAGCGATCGTCATAGCCCATCGCTTTGATCTCGTCCGTGCGCGCGCGCATGCGCCGGGACCATTCGCGCAGCGTCATGGCATAATCCTTGCCGAATGCGAAATGGTCGACGGCTTTGAGGCCGGCGCGTTCGGCCTCTTCGCGGAAGCGCTGCAGCGACGGCAGCATGCCACCCGGGAACACATAATGCCGGATGAAGTCGCTGCGAAGCCGGTAATCCGCAAACAGCTCGTCGCGGATGGTGATGGTTTGGATGACCGCCCGCCCGCCGCGCTTCAGCCGGTCCGCCACGGTGCGGAAGTACTGCGGCCAGTACTGTTCGCCGACGGCCTCGAACATCTCGATCGAGACGATATTGTCGAAAACGCCCTTGGCGCGGCGATAGTCCTCGAGCAGGATGTCGGCGGTGCCCTTCAATCGCTCCACGGCGTAGCGGTATTGCGAGGGGGAAATCGTCAGGCCCGTGACTTTGTGGCCGATCTCGCTCGCCCGCTCGGCAAATCCGCCCCAGCCACATCCTATTTCCAGCACGTTGGCGCAGGGCTTTACGAAGCGATCGAGTATCCGCTGGTATTTGTTGCGTTGCGCCTCCTCGAGCGTCGTGCTCGCCGCACCGAACAACGCCGACGAATACGTCATGCTGTCGTCCAGCCACAGCGAATAGAAGTCGTTGCCGACGTCGTAATGCGCTTCGATATTGCGTTTGCTGCCGTCGAGCGAATTACGGCGGATGAAGCGGTCGCTGATCACCAGGGCCATCCGGCTCAACAGGCCGCCATGCGCATATCTGGCCAGCGCATCCATATTCATGAGGAACAGAGAGACGAGCTTTTCGATGTCGTCGGTTTCCCATGCCCCGTCGATGTAGTCTTCGCCGAGCGCGATGTCGCCGCGCTTGATGATGTGGCGCAACACGTCCCAGTCGCGAATGATGAACCGCGCCAGGGGACCATCCTCACGTCCCTGGAACACGTGCACTTCACCGTTCGGCGCCACGAACTGAAGCGTTCCATACTGCAAATGGGAGAGAACTTCGTACCAGCGCTTTTCGATGAAGGAGTTGGTGATCGACGACATCTTTTCCCCGTGCTGCAAAGCGGCCCTGCGCGACGTTATACCGCTGTCGGTGTGCGGCCGCGAACAGATTTACGCTGCCGCGCGGGTCACCATCCATACCGGTGGATTGCGTAATATATTGAAATCACACGATAAAAGTAACGCATAGCGACTGCGGCCGGCCGACACTTGACGTTGGAAGGCGGTGCGCTCACCAAGGCGCCCCTTGAGGGCCTGCGATGAACCTTAGCGCCGTTGAAAAGAAAACTGGGATTGCGCCGCGCCAGGATCTGGGCGCCGTGCTTTCCGTGGTCATTCCAACCTTCAACGAGCGGGGAAACGTCGCCGAGCTGATCAAGCGGCTCGACCGAACGCTCGCCGGCGTGCCGTGGGAAGCGATTTTCGTGGACGACAATTCGCCCGACGGGACCGCGGATGCCGTCAAGACCATCGCCCATGGCGACAGCCGCATCCGCTGCATCCGCCGGGTCGGACGGCGCGGGCTGGCAGGGGCCTGCATCGAAGGCATCCTGTCCTCCAGCGCGCCGTTCGTGGCGGTGATGGACGCCGACCTCCAGCACGACGAACGCGTGCTGCCGGCAATGCTCGCCAAGCTGCAATCGGGCGAAATCGACCTCGTGGCGGCGACCCGTTACGTCGAGGGCGGCAGCGCGGAATCGTTCAGTTCGAGCCGGAGCAAGATCTCCAGGCTGGCGACCAAGATGACCCAGCGCGCGCTGGGAACCTCGCTCAGCGATCCGATGAGCGGATTTTTCATGATGCGGCGGGAATCGTTCGACGCCGTTGCGCCGCTGCTTTCGCCCGTCGGGTTCAAGATTCTTTTGGACGTCGCCACCGCCGGAGACGGCGTGCGCATCGCCGAGCAGCCGTATTCGTTCGGATCGCGCCAAGAGGGCGAGAGCAAGTTCAACATCCAAGTCGGCGTCGAATTCCTGGGCCTCCTGCTCTCCAAGCTTTCGCACGGGTTAGTCGATCCGCGCTTCATCTTCTTTGCCATCGTCGGGGCCACGGGCATCGCGGTCAATCTCGCCGTGCTCAATGTCGCGCTGATCGCTTGGCCGCTGTCGTTTGGCGCCGCCAAGACGGTCGCCACGTTGTTCGCGATGACGAGCAACTTCTTCCTCAACAACAACCTCACCTACCGGGACCGCAGGCTGAAGGGTTTTGGCTTATTGCGCGGCTTCCTGGGTTTCTGCATCTTCGGCGCGGTCGGGGCGGTCACGGACATCGGCTTGGCATCGCAACTTTATGCCGATCACGAAGTCTGGTGGGTTGCAGGCCTGGCCGGATCCATCATGGGCGTACTGTGGAACTACGCCATGTCGAGCATGTTCATCTGGCGCACGCGATGAATCGCGATACGCAGCTCGTTGCTGCGTTGACGGCGATATTCGCACTTCGGCTGATCGCCGGTGCGCTGCTGCCGCTTTCCGCGGACGAAGCCTATTATTGGCTGTGGTCCCGCCACTTGGCCGCCGGCTACTACGATCATCCTCCGGCCATCGCCTATCTCATCCGCGCCGGCACAATGCTGTTCGGCGACACGCCGTTCGGCGTTCGTGCCGTCGGCATCATTCTGTCATTCGCGGCAAGCTGGTTCGTCTGGCGCACAGGGGTGATCGTTCTTTCCAGCGAGAAGGCGGGGGCGCTGGCCTGCCTGTTGTTCAATCTCACGCTGATGATCGCGGTCGAGACCATGGCCGCGACGCCGGATTCGCCCTCCGTTTTTGCCGCGGCGGCGTTCGTCTGGAGTCTGGCGAAGGTGGCCGAAAGCGGCGATGGGCGCTGGTGGATCGCGGCGGGCGCGGCGGCGGGCTTCGGATTGCTCGCAAAATATACGGCCTTGTTCCTCGGCGGCGGTGCCGTTCTGTGGCTCGTGACGAGCCGGCCGATGCGCGGCTGGCTGCTCTCGCCCTGGCCCTATCTGGGCGCCGCGTTCGCTTTGGCGATTTTCTCGCCCAATCTGTTGTGGAACGCCCGGCACGGCTGGGCGACGTTTGCCTTCCAGTTCGGCCGGATCGAGGCCAACCATTTCACGCTGCGTTACCTGGCCGAATTCCTCGGCGCCCAGGCGGTGCTGGCCACGCCGTTCGTCCTGGTGCTCGGCGCGATGGGGCTGGCGGCGGCCCCTTGGGAGGACAAGCGGCGCGCCATTATCGGCGCCATTTTGTGGCCGTCCATCGCCTATTTCGTCTGGCATTCGCTGCACGACCGGGTGCAGGGCAACTGGCCCTGCTTCCTCTATCCGATGCTGGCGATTGCAGCCGCGGACGCCTTCCTGCGGACGGATTGGACAA
>Ga0187810_10000310_pt1 | contig 20288 bp, 17 predicted proteins | sample NC_wetland_sal_i_9_FD_132963 | JGI IMG/M metagenome (GOLD analysis project Ga0187810, IMG submission 132963) | Wetland sediment microbial communities from Neuse River Estuary, North Carolina, USA - ASW_5 | ecosystem: Environmental > Aquatic > Freshwater > Wetlands > Sediment | place: USA: North...
ACAACGCCCTGGCGACGCTGGATACCGCCCAGAAGACCGTGACTGCGGCTCTGGCCTATCTCGCCGCGGGTGCGAAGAAGTACTCGATCCAGGCTCAGTTCACCCAACAGCTGTCCGATACCGTCACGACCGGCATCGGCAACCTGGTCGACGCCGACATGGCGAAGGAAAGCGCCCTGTTGACCTCGCTGCAGACCAAACAGCAGCTGGGCATTCAGGCCCTGTCGATCGCCAACCAGGCGCCGCAGACCGTGTTGTCTCTGTTCAAGTAATCGGTACTCGTGGCGGGCGCGCAAGCGTCCGCCACAATTCTCCGAAACGGGTACGACACAAGTCCCGAGGCGTGGGTTGGGGAGTAAATAAGCGGCGGGCGAAGGCGAGGAGCCTTCGGCCGCCGTTTTTATTTGACGATCACAGCCGCAGGGTGCGGGTCAGTGTTTCGACAACGCGCGTGACGTCGCCGATCGCCATGGAAGCGAAGAACGGCAGGCTGAGAACGCGCGCGTAATAGCTGTCGGCGCCCGGCAGATCGAGACGGCCGTAACGGTCGGCGTAATAGCGCTGGCGATGCACCGGGTAGTAATGGACCTGGGTCCCGATGCCTTGTTCGGCCAGCCGTTCCATCACCGTTTTGCGGGACATGCCGCAGGCCTCAAAATCGATCAGGACCGCGTAAAGATGCAGGGTGGGCAGGCATCCCGCCTGCCGCGCTACGGGCCGGATCGTCGGGGCATGGGGTGCCAAGAGCGCATCGTAGGCGGCGGCCAGGGCGCGGCGCATGGCCGAAAAGCGGTCGAGTTTGGCGAGTTGGGAAAGGCCGAGCGCGCATTGGATGTCGGTGGCGCGCCAATTGAAACCGGGCTCGATCAGTTCGTAATACCAGGGGTTGGGGCTGCCATCATCGTCGAAGGCGTCGGGGCTTTCGAATTCGCTCGCCTGGCGCGTCATGCCGTGGTTGCGTTCGCGCCGCAGCGCCTCGGCGGTTTCGTCGTCGTTCGTCGTCACCGCGCCGCCTTCGCCCATGGTCACGGTCTTGACCGGATGGAACGAGAACACGGTCATGTCGCTGAAGGCGTTTTCGCCGGCGCGACTTCCCGCGGCGGTCGATCCCAGCGCGTGGCAGGCGTCGTCGACGACGGCCATATCGTGCCCGCGTGCGATCGCCGCGATGTCCTCTACTTCGCCGCATTGGCCGTTGAGGTGGACGTTGAACACCGCTTGCGCCCGCCCGGCGCGGTTGACGGCGTTTTCCAGATCGCGGGCGCGCATCAACCCGGACTCCGGGTCGACGTCGGCGAAGACGATCTCGGCGCCGGAAAGGTGCGGCGCGCTGGCCGTGGCCAGGAAGGTGATGGACGGCACGATGACTTTGGTACCCGTGCCGAGATTGAGCGCGCGCGCCGCCATGTAGAGCGCGGCGGTGCCGCTGGAGCAGACCACAGCATGCTTGGCGCCGGTGGCGGCGGCGAAGGCGTCTTCGAAGCGGCCTACCAGCGGTCCGGTGGTGAGATATTCGCTGCGCAGCGCCTGGCAGACGGCTTCGATATCGTCGTCCTCGATCGTCTGCCGTCCATATGGCAGGAAGGCGAGCGATTGCTTCGTCAGAGGCAGGCCGGCGTTCACGCGAACGATTCCACCAGCAATTGCTGCAGGCCGCGTGCGTCGAGATGCTCCGGGTTGCGGTCGCTCGAATAGGCGAAACCCTCGGGAACCGGGTGCGCACCGCGCCTGAGATAGGCTTCGCGCGAGGCTTCGGCGAAACCCGTCAGGATTACATAGCGGTCGTCGAGTTCGAGCGTGCAGCGCGCGTCGTCCTGGGGGATCATGATCTCGTGCAGCTTCTCGCCCGGACGGATGCCGACGACCTTGTGCGGCAGGCGCGGGCCGAGCAGGTCGGCGAGGTCCGCAATGGTGGTCGACGGAATCTTGGGAACGTAGATTTCACCGCCGCGCGACATCTCCATGCTCGAAAGCACGAAATTGACGCCCTGCGTCAGGGTGATCCAGAAACGGGTCATGCGCTCGTCGGTGATCGGCAGTTCGCAGGCGCCGTTTTCCGCCATTTTCTTGAACAGAGGCACGACGGAGCCGCGCGAACCGACCACATTGCCGTACCGCACCATCGCAAAGCGCGTGCCGTCGGCACCGGCAAGATTGTTGGCGGCGACGAAGATCTTGTCGGAGGCGAGCTTGGAGGCGCCGTAGAGATTGATCGGGTTGGCCGCCTTATCGGTCGACAGTGCGATCACCTTGCGCACGTTGCGCCGCAGCGCTGCGTTGACGACGTTTTCGGCGCCCAGCACGTTGGTGCGAATGCATTCGAAGGGGTTGTATTCGGCGGTCGGCACCTGCTTCAGGGCGGCGGCATGGACGACATAATCGACATCGCGCATCGCCAGCTCGAGGCGGTCGCGGTCGCGCACGTCGCCGATGAAATAGCGCATGAACGGGTACTGTTCGGCGCCGAACACCTGCTGCATTTCGTACTGCTTCAGTTCGTCGCGGGAAAAGATGATGAGCCGGCGCGGGTGGTAATGGGCGATGACCGTTTTAACAAAGTGTTTACCGAACGAACCGGTGCCGCCCGTCACCATCACCGTCTTGTCGTTGAGATCCAGCCAAGGTTGGGAGAAATCTCGCCATTCCGGTGCGACTTCGGGATCGGGCAACGCGTTCGTCAAATCGATCTTCTTAGCCCGTTGAACCACTGCAATCTCCTCGCGCGAACGGGCCGAGTGTTGCAGAACGCAGTTAACAAGATGCTGACGGAAACCGGTTATTTAGGACGTCAGAAATACGAGTCCTGCCGCTGGCAGGCTCCGGGCGACGCAGTTTAAGGTCCTCTCATGAATCTCGCAATCATTCCGGCCAGGGGCGGCTCCAAGCGCATTCCGCGCAAGAACATCCGTCCTTTCCGCGGCCTGCCGATTATTGTCTGGTCGATCCGCGCCGCCCTGGCGAGCAGCCTGTTCGACGAAGTGATGGTCAGCACCGACGACGACGAGATCGCGGCAATGGCCACCGCGCATGGCGCAAGCGTACCGTTCCGCCGTTCGGCCGAGACGGCCGGCGACCACGCCACTACAGCCGCAGTACTGGTCGAGGTGCTCGATCGTTATGGCGCCCTGGGCCGCCGCCCCGAACTGGCCTGCTGTCTTTATCCCACCGCACCCTTCGTCACCGCCGAAGACCTCCGGCAGGGTCTGGAGGCGCTGCGCAGCGGCCCGTTCGATGCCGTCATGCCCGTCGCGCGTTTTTCCTATCCGATCTGGCGCTCGCTGAGGCGCGGGCAGGACGGCCGCATCACGCTCAATTGGCCCGAGAATCTCAACGCGCGCTCGCAGGACTTGCCGCCCGCTTTTCACGATGCCGGCCAATGGTACTGGTTCAAAGTCAGCCGTTTCCTCGAAACGGGCGTGCTCATGGGCGACAATTCCGGTTCGCTCGTCCTGCCCGACACGCGCGTGCAGGACATCGACACCGAAGACGATTGGATACTGGCCGAACTCAAGCACGAAAGGCTGTTCGGATGAGCGAGGCAGGCCCGAGCCGCTATGCCTGCATGCCGCGCGAGCGGCTTGAGCGGGGCGATCTGTGGCTCGCGGCGGTGCAGCCGGGCGACATCGAAGCCATCCGCCAATGGCGCAATGCCCAGATCGACATCCTGCGCCAGAAGGCGCCGATCTCGGCGCAGCAGCAACGTACTTATTACGCCACACAAATCTGGCCCGCGCTGGAGACGCGCGAGCCGGCCAACATTCTGGTCGGTTATCACGAAGGCGACAGGCTGGTCGGCTATGGCGGCCTCGTGCATATCGCCTGGGAGCATCGCCGCGCCGAAGTGTCGTTCCTGCTCGATCCGGTTTTGATGGCCGTGCCGGAAACCTATGGGCCCTATTTCGCCGCCTTCCTGGGGCTGATGAAGACCCTGGCGTTCGAGGATTTGGGGCTGGAGCGTCTGGTCACCGAGACCTATGCCATTCGCGGGCCCATCATCCGCATTCTGGAAGCCGAGGGCTTCCGGCATGAAGGCACGCTGCGCCACCACGTACGGATCGAAGGCACGCCGGTCGACGCCCTGATGCACGGCTGCCTGAAAAGCGACGGGCGATGAAGATCCTGGTCACCAGCGCCGCACGCAAGGCCCCGCTCGTCGCCGCGGCGAAGGCCGCCGCTTTGCGTCTTGACAGCAGTGCGAAGGTGATCGCGGGCGACTTGGACCCTGCCGCCCCGGCCCGCTACGTCGCCGACGAATTCTGGCACATGCCGCCCACCACCGAATCGTTTGCCGAAACGCTGCTGGCAGGCTGCCGCGCGCGCGGCGTCGGCGTGGTCCTTCCCACGCGCGACGGCGAACTGGTTTTCTGGGCGGCCCAGCGCGCGCGCTTCGCGGCGGAGGGGATTGCCGTCATCGTTTCCTCGCCCCCGAGCGTCGAACGCTGCCTCGACAAGTTGGCTTTTGCAGAATTCGGCCTCGCACACGGGTTGCCGTTCATTCCCGCGGGCCTCACGCCGCAGGCCGTGGGGCCGGGTCCTTATGTGGTCAAGGAACGCTTCGGGGCCGGCTCGCGCGCGCTCGGCCTTAATCTCGATCGCGCTGCGGCCCTTGCCCATGGCGCCCATCTGTCGGCGCCGATCTACCAGCCCTTTGTGGCCGGGCGCGAAATCAGCATCGACGCATGGCTCGACCGCCATCGCCGGATGAAGGGTGTTGTCCTGCGCCGCCGCGACGTCGTGGTCGACGGCGAATCCCAGGTCACCACGACCTTCCGCGATGGCGCGCTGGAAGCCGCTGCAGGCTGTATCGTGGAAGCGCTGGAGCTTGAAGGTCCCGTCGTGCTTCAGGCGCTGTTGGACGAAACGGCGGGGCTGCATGTGATCGAATGCAACAGTCGTTTCGGCGGGGCTTCCACGGCCGCCATCGCCGCCGGACTCGATCTTCTCACCTGGAGTTTTTTGGAAGCGTGCGGCCATGCGTTGCCGGCCTTCGTGCGAAACCCGGGCGAAGTGCGTCAGGTGCGCTTGCCCAGCGATTTGATCCTCCATGATCCTGATCTTTGACCTGGATGACACGCTCTACGACGAGCGCAGCTATGTCGAAAGCGGCTTTCGCGCCGTGGCGGCCCACGGGCACGCGCGTTACGGATGGCCGGTTGCGGCCTCGTTCCGCTTCTTGCGCGAAACGCTCGATTCGGACGGGCGCGGCGCCGTATTCGACCGCTGGCTGGAGGCGCACGGGCTGCATATGCGTGCGGCGGTGAAAGAGTGCCTGGCCGTCTATCGCCGCCATACGCCGAAGATATCCCTGAACCCGCAGGCGGCGAAGCTTCTGCCCAAGCTGGCCCGTGAGGCTCCGCTCTACCTCATCACCGACGGGCACAAACTGGTGCAGCGCCGCAAAGTGGAAGCGCTCGGGATCGCGCCGTTGTTCCGCAAGGTGCTCATCACCCATTGCTATGGCCGGGCTCGGGCCAAGCCGTCGCCTTATTGCTTCGATCTGGTGCGCAAGGCGGAACGCTGCGGCTGGGCCGATCTCGTTTATGTGGGCGACGATCCGGCCAAGGACTTCGCGGCCCTGAACCGGCGGGGCGGACATACCATCCGCGTACGGACTGGTAGCCATCGCGACACGGTTGCCGCGCCGGGGTACGAGGCCCAACACGTCATTGCCGATCTTGGGGGCCTGACGGCGGTGTTGCAGAAAATCAGTCCGCGATCATCGCAGGCGAAAGCGGCTCACCGCGCTTAAGCTCGCGCGCCGCGTGCTTGCCGATCACGTCGTCGAGATATTTGGGCGCCATGCCGCTGGCGGGGCGGATCGAGCGGACGTTGTCGTGCGTCAGAGCCTCGCCGGCCTTGACGGCGGCCACCACGTAAAGCGAACGGCGGTATTTGAGGTTTCCCCGTTCGGACTCTGTGGGCGCGTAACGCGGCGATCCCACGGCGCGTCTGGCGATGCGCACGTCGGCCACCAGGCGGGCCAGTTCGTGGGGTTCCAACGAGAACGCACTGTCCACCCCGCCGTCGGCGCGCGCCAAGGTGAAGTGCTTTTCGATGATCGAGGCGCCCAGGCCTACGGCGATGGTGGCAATGGTGGTGTCCATGGTGTGATCGGAAAGGCCCGTCACCACGCCCAGCCGCCGGGACAGATCGGCGATGGTGCTGAGATTGCATTCTTCCGGCGGTGTCGGATAGGCGGCCACGCAATGCAGCACGGCCAGTTCCCGTGCGCCGCCCTGGCGCGCCGCCGCCACCGCTTCTTCGATCTCGGGCCACACCGCCATGCCGGTGGATAGGATGACGGGTTTGCCGATCGCCGCCACTTGGCGGATCAGGGGCAGGTCGACGATCTCCGACGAGGCGATCTTGTAGGCAGGGGCCTCCAGGCTTTCGAGCAGCGCGATCGCGGTGGGATCGAACGGCGTCGAGAAAATCGTGATGCCGATGGCCCGCGCGTGTTCGAACAGCCGGGCGTGCCATTCCCACGGCGTGTGGGCTTCCTGATAAAGCTCGTAGAGCCGCTTGCCGTGCCACAGTCCGCCTTCGATTCGGAAGTCCGGTCCGTCGCAATCGATGGTGATGGTGTCGGCGCGATAGGTCTGCAGCTTCACCGCATCGGCGCCGGCTTGCTTGGCTTCGTCGAGCAGACGCAGCGCGCGGCGGATATCGCCGTTATGATTGCCCGACATCTCGGCGATGACATATGGCGGCTCGTCGGGCCCGATGCGGCGGCCGTCGATGACGATGGGTGTCTGCGAAGCCACGCGATGATTCCTATCCCGGGGCGCTCGTCTGCCTCAGCGCTTTCTGGCGACCACGATCACGTCGCGTCCCGCTCCGACGCTCGCCAGCGCGCGATAGATGGCCTGCCGCGCTTCGTTTACGCCCGCCGCCTCGAAAGCGAGGTCGGCGCGCTTTCGCCGGTTATGGAGCCCGCGGCCGATACTGGGCTCGCGGATGTAGTTCTCGCCCAGGAGCAGGAATAGCTCCATCGGGAAGCTCGTCGTGCGTTCGACCGGATCGAAGCCGTGCCGCGCGAGTAATCCTTCCATGCTCTCGAAACTAAAGTAGTTGATGTGAAACGGCGGCGCCACCCACCACGCATGCAGGTCGGCGGCTTTGCAGGCGGCCTTCTGGATGGCGGAAAAATCGTTCGGCGCGTTGATGCACACGATACCGCCCGGGTCGAGCTGCTCGTGGATGAGCTCCAGCGTATCCTGCGGATGAGGCAGATGCTCCATCAGTTTGTCCAGGTGCACGACGTCGAATTTCCCCAGGTGCGGTGCCGTCGCGGCGTCGTACAGCCCTTCTTCTACGTGCACGCCAAGATTACGCGCATACGCGCAGGCCTGCCGCGATACGTCGATACCCAGCTCTTGCCAGCCGCGGTCCTGCGCGAGCTTGAGGAAGAATCCGGGGCCCGATCCGATGTCGAGCAGCCGGCGCCGTCCGGGGCCCAGCACGCGCTCGAAGATCTCGAGGAGGTCGGTCTGGCAAAGCCGCGCCCATTCCTGATCTTCTTTACCATCCGTCATGTAGGCGGGCTTCTGGTCGCGGAAGTAGGTTTCGCGGTAGGCGGCCGCGAGCACCTCGGGATCCGGAATCGGTATGGCGTGGGGAAAGCCGCAGCGTTGGCAGGAAATGGCTGTGTATTCGCCTTGCTTGGCCAGGAGCGGCCCCTCATGGCCTTGCCAACAAGCTGTGGAGCTTTCCTGGGTATTCATGCGATTCCTCTGCACCGTTAACGATCCTTTAGGCAAATTATAGATAACTGCTTAAACAGGTCTTAACGGCGGAGCCCGCGCGGAAATCCTATGGCGAATGCGATCGAAAATCGCTGCCGTGCGGCCGACGTTGGCGAAACCTTTACGTCCCAAGTGCAGGGTTGTGGCCGTCCGCTGCCATCGGCAGCCGTTCTGCTTCGAGGGCCATGATGGACAAGGATCGTTCCCGGCATGTCGTCGCGGTGATTCGCGCTCGAAAGGGTACGTGTGCCGGGACGTTGAAACGTGTGCTCGATGGGCTCGGCACCGCCCGTCTGGTGGAACGCGTTGCGCTCTTGACCAGCAACGATTCGAAAGATGACGCTTCCGTCGCGTTTGGGCGGGCCAACGGCTTGCCCGTCATCGGCTGTTCTGCCGACGACATATTGGCCGGGTTTGCCCGTGCCGCCGAGTTTCTCGATGCCGATGTCGTCGTGCGCGTCGATTGCGATGCGACGGTCGACGGCGGACTCCTCGATCACCTTGTCACTGCGATCCTCGATCTGGGCTGCGATCACATCCTGCCGGACGAAAGCAATGCGGCGGCCGTCAAAGGCATCGAGTTGTTCACGCGGCACGCCCTCGACAAGCTCTTACTCGACGTTGCGGACGACCCGGCGGCAAGGCGCCACGTCACACGCTATTTTGCGCTTCACCCCGATTTCGTGACGACCGCGCGCGCCCAGCCTTACGCCGCCGCCGCGCAGTCGCACAAAACATCGCAAGACGTCGCCTTCGTCGATGCCGTTCGTGCCGGTCTTGAAGCCAATGCGGGTCAGGCAACCCTTGCCGGCTTTCTGCAACTGGCGGAGCGCGAAATCGCGCCATCTCGCCCGACCGGCCCAAGCGGCGCTGCGCGAGGTGCGGCGGCCATCATCCGCGTCGATGGTCATGGTCTGGGCCGCGCCAAGCGGATGATCGCGCTGGCGCGTGCACTGCGCGACCGCGAGGGCATGGCGACCGTGTTTGCGGCCGGCTGCGGTAACGAATTGGCGGCGGTGATTCGCCAGGCGGGATTCGAGGTCCGCGATCCGGCGGGCATTTCCTCCGATGCGCCGGCGGATCTCATGGTGATCGACTGTGCGCCGGGTGTAGGCGTCGAAGCGGATGGCGCGAGGTTGACGGCCGTCATCGCAGACAGTTCCGAGCGGCGGCTTGCCGCCGACTACGCCTATTATTCGCCGCTGCCGGAAGTCGCGAATCTGGACTGGACCGGCGCGCGCACCGTGGTTCGAGTGGGTTGGGAATGGGCGCTGCCGGGAATCGTGCCCTCCCACAACCGTCCGCGGAGCCGTTCGCCGCGGCCGGTAGTGCTGGTTTCGATGGGGGCGGGCGATCCGCAAGGCATGACGCTGGGCGTGGCCCGCGCGCTGGCCGCACTCGATCCCGTTTTCCGCGCCCGCTTCGTGATCGGACCGGGCTTCAAGCGCCGCCAGCATCTGGCGAAGACCATTGTGGGCTTAAGCTCCAACTTCGAGACCATCGAAGGTGCCGACGGTCTGGCCACGGAATTTGCCTCGTGCGATTTGGCGCTCACCACCGTCGGTGTTACCGCCTGCGAATTGGCGGCGTTCGGCGTGCCGGCGCTCTATCTCAGCACTGATCGGCTCGAAGCCGCGGCGGCTGGCGCGTTCGAGCATGCCGGCATGGGCATTTCGCTGGGCGTTGGGGCAGGTGACGGCGCCATCGCCAAGACCGTGTGGTCGCTACTCAACGACGGTGGACGACGCCGGGAAATGAGACTGATCGGCCAGATGACCATCGACGGAAACGCGCCCGTGCGCATCGCGGCCGATCTGGCCTCGGCGCTTGCCTGCGAAAGCGGTTCTAGACGCGCAACGCGCTGACCAATGCCCCGGCTTGTCTGAAGCCGTCGGCCCAGTCGCCAGGGCTCGCCGGGACGAGCGAGAGCGCCGCCGGTGCCAAGGGCTCGTGCGCGCGTCCGAAGGCGGTCCAGCAGGTGTGGCGGATGACCCTGTAGGTCGGCACGCCCGCGCCGGCCGACAGCCACGATACCGCTGTGGGGGCGCTGACCACGGCATCCAGGCTCGACAGCAGCGCGGCGGTGCGATCGAGTTCGTTTTTTTGATCGATACCTTGCGGCACGAGGATGTCGCGCCCGGCGCCCAGCACCGCCAACTCGGCGGCATCGCTTTCGTATTGGACGGAAATCACGCTGCCGGGAAGCTCCCGGATGAACGCGGCCCAGCGCTCGAGCGGGGCATAGTGCATGGCACGGCCTTGGCCGGTGCCGCCGCTGCGCCAGCACACTCCGATCAGCGGACGCGGCAGATGGGCGAAGGCCGCGCGCCAGCAGTTGCGTTCGTCATCGTCGGGGCGAAGATAAACATTGCCCGGCGGGAAGCTCTCGAGCGTGGGGCGCAGGAAGCGCGGCAGCGTGCCGATTTCGATGGCGGCGTTGGCGCCGCCCGCCGCCTTGAGCCAGTCGTAGCGCGCGTACATCACGCCGCCGCGAGTCTCGAAGGCGCCCGGCTGGACCGCAACGGCCGGAAACGACCGCGCCAACAGCGTTGCGAGCCGCGGCTCGCATTCGAGAAGGATGCTGCCGCCCTCTGCCGCGGCGCGCGCCGCAAGATCGGGAATCAGGGACGCGAACATGATCTGATCGCCCACGCCCTGTTCCGCCGTGACGAGCAGCCGCAGACCCTTAAGCGAAGTTCCGTTCCAGCGCGGCAGCTTATGCAGGGCCACGGGGACTTTTCCCGCGATTTTTGTCCGCGCCGCGTAATCCCGCCAGCCTTCCGTCAGTTCGCCGCGGGTGAGATGGAGCATCGCCCGGTTCAGCCGGGTCTGCGCGTTGTGCGGTTCGCGTTCGAGGGCTTGTGCATAGTACGCTAGGGCTTCTTCGTGCGCGCCTTCGTCGGCCAGAAGGTCGGCCAGGTTGGTCAGGGTTGCGGCGTCGGCGGGGCAGCGCGACAGCGCCTCGCGATAGGCCGGCAGAGCGCGGCCCGTATCTCCCATTTCGCGATAGGTCGAACCCAGGGCGAGCCAGAGTTCGGCGGCGCCCGGATTGTGCACCAGCGCGGGCTTGAGCAACGCCTCCGCGGCGGCACACTGTCCCTCTGCGCGCAACAGATTGGCGAGATTAACCGTGGCTTCGAGCCGCTCCGGCGCCAGCGCCAGGACTTTGCGGTAGAACGCCTCCGCGGGCTTGGCCATGCCGAGGCTTCTGGCGGTGTTGCCCAGCGCGAAGAGAACACGCGGGTCGGATGGGTTGTCCGCCAGCGCGCGCTCGAACGCCTCGATGGCGTCGTTGTGGCGGCCCTCGCGGGAGAGCTTCAGGCCTCTGGCGTAGAAATCCATGGCCCGTTTTGGACCGCGCGCCGTTAAGGCTGCGTAAAGCACGTCCCGGGCGGCTTAATCGCCTCTTAAGGCCATGGCGCGAGACTATTCCAAAGGGCGCAATGTCATGGTTTCGATCATCAACTTCAGCACGTCTACGCTACTCAGCTACTATCAGGCTCAGCTGAACACCGCCTTGGCCGGCACCTCGAATCAGGCCACCGCCGCAAGTTCGAACGCGACCTCCAATTCGGCATCGTCCTCCTCGCAGAGTGCGACCGCGAACGACGTGCTGCCGTGGTCTCAGGCCGCGCCGTCGCAAGAGGTGGAGGACGCCAACGTCCTCGAAACCACCAACTTCATCGACACGAGCAACGTCCCGCTGCTCTCGGGCTGCACAAGCGACACCAAGACGGAACAGGACAACCAGAAGCTCTTCGCGCTCTACACGGCGGTCAACAACCTTTCCTATCTTGCCTCGATGTCGACGCGCGACGGCACCACGTCGGGCCAGATGGCCGGCTACAACACGCGGTTCCAGGCGGGGCTTTCTCAGATCGAGGCCTTCGTCAACAACGAGTCCTTCAACAACTTTTCGCTGCAGGCGGCCGCTGCGAGCTCGTCGGTGATTGCCTCCACCGCGGTGCCGACGGCTACGTTCGGATACACCGGCGGCTCCGTCGTCGCCGACGCCGACATCGACGAGGCGGTACCCGGTCTGAGCCCGTCCCAAAGCTTCACCATCGCGGTCACGACAAACGACGGCACCACCAACAACGTCGATATCGACCTGTCGAAAGTGGACGGCCCGCTCACGCTCGATAACGTCGTGGACTACGCGAACCAGCAGCTCAAGGCGGCGGGCTATGACTCGCGCCTGTCGCGGGTAATGACCGATGGCACCGTCGACGACATCACGAATTCGTCGTGGGGCATTGGCATCGACGCCGGAGCGGGCGAATCGCTGTCGTTTTCCTCGTCCGGCGCCACGCCTGCGATCTATCTCGCCAATACCACCGGCCTCACCGTCGGCACGAGCACTACCGCGGCAGACAGTCAGGGCCGCCTGGTCAAGCTCACCGACCTCGACAATCTGCAGACCGATTTCAGCAGAACGGTAACGCCGACGAACGGAACGTCGACCGCAGCCTCCACGGTCGTCGATGCAGACGGCAACGTCTACATGATCGGCAACGCCACCGGCGATTTCGACAGCCAACTCAACCAGGGCAGTCAGGACGTCTACCTCACCAAATACGATTCCGCCGGCAATCTGCAGTGGACCTCGCTGCTGGGCAGTGCCGACACGGCATCCGGGATGTCGCTCGCAGCGCTTCCCACGGGTGGTGTCGTGGTGGTGGGTTCCACCACGTCCGACCTCACGACCACCGCCGTCGCCAGCGGCAACACCGACAGCTTCGTCACCAAATACAACGACACCGGCGAGCAGGTCTGGACGTCCCAGATTCAGACGGTGAACGACAACCAGGCGAACGCGGTGAGCGTGGATGCCTCCGGCAACATTTATGTGGGCGGGCAGGTCACCGGCGCCATCGCCGCCGGGCAGTCGAAGATCGGCGGCAGTGATGCCTATATCGCCAAGCTCGATTCGAAGGGCAACGTCGTTTACGAGCAGCAGCTCGGAACCGCCGACGACGATTCGGTTGCGGCCACGGCGACAACGCCTACGGGCGATCTGATCGTCGCCACGATGCAGGGCGGCCACGCGGTGTTGTCGAAGTATACGGGCGGCGACGCGACGCAGGCTCCTGCCTGGCAGATGGACCTCGGCGACCTGCAGGACGGCGGCACCATCGGCGGGGTGACGGTTTCGGGCGACAAGATCTACGTCTCGGGCACCTCCTCGAATACGGCGCTCAATCAGAACGTGGTGAACCCAAGCTCGGGCGGCACCGACGCGTTCGTCATCGCTGCGACGGACAATAGTACGAGCGCCACCGCCGATTTTGTTAGTTACGTCGGCACGGCCAACCAGGACATGGGTGGCGCGGTGACCGCGGGGCCGGACGGCACGGTCTATCTCACCGGCACGACGAAAGGCACCTTCGCCAATCAAGAGCGCAACGTCGATACCGTCCCCAACATGTTCGTCGCCGCCATGGGAAGCGACGGCCAGGTGCAATGGGTGCGCCAGTATGGCGGCATGGACGGGCAGTCGTCCGGACAAGGCATCGCCGTCGACCCGGCGGGTTCGAGCGTGCTCGATGCGCTCGGGCTGCCGCGCGGAACGATCAACACCAGTCAAACCTCGGATCTCACCAGCGCCACGACACTGCGCGCCGGAGACTCCTTCCAGATCGCCATTCAGGGTTCGGCCGCCCGCACCTTCACGATCACCGCCGACCAGGGCGAGACGGTTCAATCGCTGGCCAATAAGATCAACATCGAATTCGGAACCATGGGCACCGCCAGCGTGAACTACGGCGCCAACGGGGCGTCGCTGAAAATTCAGGTAGCGTCCGGACTCACGGCGAAGCTGATTTCCGGTCCTACCGGGTTCGATGCGTTGGCGCGCCTGGGCATTTCGCCCTGTACACTCACCGGCGCCTCCACCACGTCTTCTACCTCGTCTTCTGCTTCATCGTCCTCGTCGTCGACTTCTTCTTCGACCAGCCAGACCTTCGGACTCGGGCTCGATACCAATCTCGATATCTCGACGGCCGACGGAGCTCAAAACGCGCAGGCGCAGCTCACAACCGTGCTGAATTCGATCCGTTACGCCTACCAGCAAACCAACACGCCGGCGAGCAGCACCTCGAACACTTCAACAGCCTCGACTGCCTCGACCACGACGTCCAGCGCAATGGTTTTGGCCTATCTGCAGTCGCAAGCTTCGGGCTACAGCCTCGCGCTCAGCATCCTCGGCTCTGCGTCGAGCACGAACTCAAGTTCGACCACGAGCCTGTTCGCGTAAGCGCAGGTCAAACCACGCTGCTGTAGATGAGAGCGCCTTTGGCGGGGCGATACCCCTTGGCGGGGGGCGCATAGGTGGTAAGGGGCGCGCGCTGGCGCTCCACTTCCTCGGCCACAGCCTTGACGATGCCTTCGCTGGCGCGGCGCATGCGCGTGATGAGCCGGGCGTGCAGGCCAAGAGCGTCCTTGAAGCGGGCGGTGGTCGCCGTCAGGCGCTTGCGCAGCTCGGAGGGCGCGTTCTTGGCGCGCGAGGGATCGAGGCTGGCGGCTTCGCGGCCATAGGCCAGCGACAGACGCTGGATTTCGGGGTCGAGGGTGCGCATCTCCTGCGGCCGTCCCGCCTTGAGCGCGGCGATGTCGGCCTCGACCGCTTCGATCAGCCGTTCGCCCATCATGATGAGAAGCTCGATCTTGTCGGCCTCGGTGCTCATTGCAGCTTCTCCTGGCCTTTGAGAAGCTGGCGCGTAACGCTGTCAGCCAGTCCGATGCCGCCTTGCGCCGTCATCTGTTTGGCGTATTCGTCGATCATCAGCGAGCGGAAGATTGCCTCGCCTTGGCCGCCGCCGAAGGGTGGGTCGGTGGAGATGCCTTCGAACATCGAACCCAGGAACTGCGACAGGAACACGCTTTCAAATTCGGACGCCGCCGCTTTCGCTTTGGCGGGATCGGGGGTCGCGTGCGGCGCCTGGACCGGCGTGGCGCGGGCCGCGGTCATGGCGGTGTCGAGGTCGGGGCTCATCCGATCACCTCGATTTCAGCCTGGAGGGCGCCGGCGGCCTTGATGGCCTGAAGGATCGAGATGATGTCGCGCGGTCCCACGCCCAGCGCGTTGAGGCCGTCGACCAGGCTCTGCAGCGCCACGCCTTCCTGCATCACGACCACCTTGTTGCCTTTGCCTTCGTCGACGTCGATCGAGGTGCGCGGAACGACCTGCGTGGTGCCGTTGGAAAGCGGCCCGGGCTGGCTCACCTGCGCCGTCTCGTTGACGCGGATCGTCAGGTTGCCTTGCGCGATCGCAACGGTGGAGATGCGCACGTCGGCACCCATCACGATCACGCCCGAGCTTTCGTCGATGACGACCTTGGCCGGTTCGTCCGGATCGACCTTCACCTGTTCCGTATCCGTCAGCAGTCCCACCACGCCGCCCGGGTAGTTGGCGGGGACGTTGATCTTCACCGTGGAGGGATCGGCGGCTTCGGCGACTTGGGCGCCGAGATAAGTGTTCACCGCCTTGGCGATACGCGTGGCGGTGGTGAGGTCGGGATTGTGCAGCGACAGCTTGAGGCTGCGCTCGCTGGCGAGCGAGAAGGCGATCTCGCGCTCGACGATGGCGCCGTTGGCGATGCGCCCCGAAGTGGGCACGCCGCGCGTCACGCTGGCGGCGTCGCCGGTGGCGGTGAAACCGCTGATCGCGACCGGGCCCTGCGCCAGCGCAAAGATCTGGCCGTCGGCGCCGAACAGCGTGGTGACCAGCAGCGTGCCACCCTGCAAGGACTTGGCGTCGCCCATGGCGCTCACCGAAACGTCGATGCGCGTGCCGGCCCCCGCGAAGGCCGGCAGGTTCGCCGTCACCATCACCGCGGCGGTGTTCTTGGTTTGCATGGTGGTGCCGCGGGTGTTGACCCCCAGCCGCTCCAGCATGGTCTGGATCGATTGCTGCGTGAACGGGGCGTTTTTGAGCGAGTCGCCGCTGCCGTTCAGGCCCACCACCAAGCCGTATCCGACCAGCATGTTGTCGCGGATGCCTTCCACCGCAACCAGGTCCTTGACGCGCGACAGTGCGTACGCCGGCTGGAACGCGAAGATGAGAACGGTGGTGGCGGCAACAATCTTTCTGACGAAGCGCATGGACAACACCCAATTTCCCACCGCCTCCCTTGCCAGTTTCGTGCCGCGCAATCCATGGAAATAATCAAGCAATTACAACATCTTGAATACGGAGAACGGCCTCCGGCGGCGCCTCCCGGCAAGTTTTTCCCGGCAGTTTCGCCCATCCGACCTTCATTGCGGGCTTGTCGAAGGGCGGGTGGTCCGGCGGCTCGGGCGGGCTGGCGGTGCCTCGGGGCGGCGGCGATTGCCGCAGCAGGGCGGCGGCGCCGGGTTGGTGCCGTTTCGGGCCGGATTTTGCCTCTCATTTCTGCGGCGAAAAAGGGTTCGCCGGGGCCCTTGGGATTGCTGTAAAGCATGCCGCGACCCCGCAAGAGAGACCGCAAGAAAATGTCGGACTACAAGGATTATCAACTCGTCATCCTCCGCCATGGCGAGAGCGAATGGAACAAGCTCAACCTGTTCACCGGCTGGCGCGATTGCCGCCTCAGCGAGCAGGGCGTGAAGGAGGCCCGCGCCGGCGGCAAGACGCTGAAGGATGCCGGCTTCGAATTCGACGTGGCGCACACCTCTTTGTTGAGCCGCGCACTGCAGACCTTGTTCCTGGCCCAGGAAGTGCTGGACCAGCTTTGGCTGCCCGTCTTCAAGCACTGGCGGCTGAACGAGCGGCACTACGGCGCCCTGCAGGGCAAGAACAAGCTCGAAGCGGTGGAGAAGTTCGGCGAGGCGCAGGTCAAGATTTGGCGCCGCTCCTACGACATTCCGCCGCCGCCGGTTGATACCAGCTCCGAGGATTTCCCCGGCCATGACCGCCGCTACCAGAACGTGCCGCAATCCGACCTGCCGCGCAGCGAGAGCCTGAAGGATGTGCTCGGCCGTGTCATGCCCTATTGGGAACAGGCGATTCTGCCGGATCTCAAGGCGGGCAAGCGCGTTATCATCTCCGCGCACGGCAATTCCCTGCGCGCCCTGCTCAAATATCTCGAAGGGGTCAGCGACAAGGACATCACCGAAGTCGATTTGCCGACGGGGATTCCAAAGGCCTATCGTCTCAATGCGGAATGGCGGGCGGCCGATGCGAAGTTCCTGGGTGATCCGGCGGAGCTGGAGCGGCGGATCAATGCGGTCAAGGCACAGACCAAGAAGGCCTGATCGGGGAGCGCAATCCGGAAAAGTGGAAACGGGCGTTTCGAAAGATTGCGCGACCGCAAAAAGCATCGTGAAGGCGGCATGCATTGTTGCGGCGGCCGTGCTGGCAGCGCTTCCGGCCGCGGCCGCCAAAGCACCGGTGCCGCACCCCCGGCCGCATATCGAAAAGTCCCAGCCGCCAGCGCCGGCTCCCGACGCCGACATCGACCTGCGTCACGCCGTGCCGATGAAGTCGCTGATGGGTAAGCCGTCCACGGCCGAGCAGTACCACAATCTCACCAGCGAGATCGTCAAAGACAAGCCGCTTGCGGATGCGGCCAAAACCAAGTCCGAAACGCTGGCGCAGGAAGCCGCGGCGCTACAGAGGCGCCTGGTCGAAACCGCCTCCCGCGTGGAAGCGCTCGAACTCGAAAAATCGCAGCTCGACCTCGATGTCAGGCGCCTTTCCGCAGACAACGAGCGGTTATCGGCCAGTTTCGCGCGCGACCGCGTGGAAGTGTCCCGCCTCTTGGCGGTGCTCGAACGGCTGCAGCACGACATGCCCCCGGCGATGGTGGTGCGTCCCGACGACGCTTTGTCCGCGGCGCGCGGGGCGATGCTGATCGGGGCCTCGCTGCCCGGCATTTACCAAGAGGCAGCGGCGCTTGCCCGCCGTATCGAGGCATTGCGGCGAACCCGCCAAACCCTGGTCGAACGCCTGGCGCAAGCCGTTCGCACGACGCAGCAACTCGACCGGGCGCGTACCGAATTGGATCAATTGCTGGCGATGAAGCGGTTGGAAGCCGACGCGGCCGCCACCCGTTATGGAGATTTAAAGCGCCGCCTGGATACCATCGCGTCGCAGGCGGTCAACCTGCAGGCGTTGCTCCAGAAGGTGGCACAATTGGGCTCGGCCCCGCTGTTGCAGTCGGTTGTTACGGTTAACGCTGGGGCCAACGCGTCGGCGGGTCTGCGCCGTGGATCGTTGCTGGCGCCCGTGGTGGGTGCGGCGCGCCCGGGCGGGCTCGACGGTGTGGGCGGCAGCTCGGCGCCTGGAATCAGTTACTTGACGGCACCTGCGGCGCGGGTAATCGCCCCCGCCGACGGGAAGGTAAGGTTTGCAGCAGATTTCCAAAAAGCAGGACATCTCTTGATTCTCGAAATCGGCGGCGGCTACCTTGTCGTGTTGGCAGGGTTGGATCGCCTCGACGTGCGCCCCGACGACGCAGTGCTCGCCGGAGAGCCGGTGGGAGTTATGTCGAAATTTGACCACGAGCCTCGGTTATATTTTGAATTGCGATTGAACGGTCGGGGAATGAGCCCCGCCCCCTACATCGCCGCCGCCCTGAGGAAGAAATCATGAAGCGCCTCGTGTTGGTTGCTGTCGTTTTTGGTCTTGGGTTCGTCACGGCGATGGGCTTGCTGCCGCAGGCCCAGGGCGCCAACAACGGGGCGATTTACAAACAGTTCGATCTCTTCAGCGACGCCTACGAGAAGGTGCGCGAGAATTACGTGCGTCCGGTGCAAGACACTGAACTGATGAACGGCGCCATCGAAGGCATGGTCTCCAGTCTCGATCCGCATTCGAGCTATATGGATCCCAAGGCCTATGCCGACATGCAGATCCAGACCAAGGGCGAATTCGGCGGCGTCGGCATCGAAGTGACGATGGAAGACGGGCTCATCAAGGTGATCTCGCCCATCGACGACACGCCTGCCGCCAAGGCCGGGCTTAAGACCGGCGACTTCATCGCGGCGATCAACGGCGATGCCATCCAGGGCATGGGCCTCAACGACGCCATCGACAAGATGCGCGGCCCCGTCGGCACCAAGATCACGCTCACCGTGTTGCGTCCGGGCGAGAAAAAACCGTTCGACGTTTCGCTGCAACGCGCCGTGATCTCGGTCGACAAGGTGAAGTGGCATCGCGAAGGCGATATCGGCTACATCCGTATCAGCGCCTTCAACGAGGAAACCGATTCCGGCCTCGAAAAGGCGGTGCGCGACCTCAAGAAGCAGATCGGACCGGCGCTCAAGGGTTATGTCGTCGACCTGCGCAACGATCCCGGCGGCCTGCTCGAGCAGGCGGTCTATGTCTGCGACGACTTCCTCACCAAGGGCGAGATCGTCTCCACTCGCGGCCGCCATCCGGAAGACACTCAACGCTACGACGCCAAGTCGGGCGACATTACCGACGGCAAGCCCGTGGTGGTGCTGATCAACGGCGGCACCGCTTCGGCTTCGGAGATCGTGGCGGGCGCGCTGCAGGACCACAAGCGGGCGACCATCGTCGGCATGACCTCCTTCGGCAAGGGTTCGGTGCAGACCATCATTCCGCTGGGCGAAGGCGGCGGCGCGCTGCGGCTCACCACCGCACGCTACTACACGCCGTCCGGTCGCTCGATTCAGGCGGAAGGCATCGTGCCGAACATCGCGGTGGCGCAGGGCGCGGAAGAGACCGTGACCAAGCTCGAGCGGCCCAGCGAGGCCGATCTGCCGGGTCATCTGGCGCCCGAGGATGCGGCGAAGAAGAAGGCGGCTCAGGCCGTCATCCGTCCGCCGGCGGGCAAGAAGATCGACGACTTCCAGCTCAGCTACGCCCTTGACCTGTTGCACGGCAAGGTCAGTATGGCTGCGGCAAAGGCTGCGCCGGCCCGCTAGAGATTCTCTCGGCCGGCCCGCGTTAACGTAGGCGAAACCATGATCGCCGTTAGCTTGCGGCCATGGCCGCGAGCAGCATGATCGGGCGCGCAGGGGGCAAGCGCCGCGGGGCGTTGGTGCTCGCACTCGCCTTTCTTTTCGTTTTTGCGGTGCTGGCGTCCGTCGCCGTCGCGGTGACGTTCCTCGGCGATCCAACCGCCGGCGAATCCGTCGTCTCCCTGCCGATCCGCATCCAAAAGATCGTCAAGGTCGTCAAGCCGCCGCTGCCACCCCCTCCGCCGCCGGTACTCGACATCGTGGAGACCCCGCCCGGCGGCATCGTCACTGCCGTGCTATCGCCCGAAGAACAAGCCGCGCTGGCCAATCCGCCGCCCGCCGCCGCAGCAGCCACCGCGCCTCCGCCCGTCGGCACGCCAGCGCCCCCGCCGGTGCAGCCCCCGCCGGTGCAGCCGCCGCCCGCACAGCCGCCGCCCGTGTTGCCGCCGATGGTGGCGGGTGGGCTCAACATTGCCAATCCGGGGCTGATCGAGAAGACCCCGCAAGGTCCGTTGCCGCGCATTGCCGACAACGGCCTGCCGCCGATGCGCGCCTATGCCGTGCCGGTGGCCGCGGTGGGCCGCCCGCGCATTGCCATTGTTATCGCCGGGCTTGGCATCAGCGCGAAGTCGACCT
>Ga0187810_10000311_pt1 | contig 20223 bp, 17 predicted proteins | sample NC_wetland_sal_i_9_FD_132963 | JGI IMG/M metagenome (GOLD analysis project Ga0187810, IMG submission 132963) | Wetland sediment microbial communities from Neuse River Estuary, North Carolina, USA - ASW_5 | ecosystem: Environmental > Aquatic > Freshwater > Wetlands > Sediment | place: USA: North...
CCCATCCCGGCGCGCAGGATCGGCGCGAACACCAGCTTCTTGCCCTCGATCTTGGGCGCCATCGTCTTGGCCAGCGGGGTTTCGATCTCCACCAGCTCGGTCGGCAGCTCGCGCGTGATCTCGTAGCAGATCAGCATGCCGATCTCGTTCAAAAGCTCGCGGAACTGCTTGGTGGGGGTATCTTTTTCCCGCATCAGCGTCAGCTTGTGCTGAATCAGCGGATGATCGACGAGTGTAACGCCCTGCATCGCGAAGTACTCCCAGTCCCGGTCCCGATTAGAGGCAATCCACTCCCGGGTGCAAGGCGCCTGTTGGCGCGCCGCGGCCCCATCCCCTGCGATGTTGTCACGCGTAAGGCGGGTAGCGTGACCGAGACGTGAAATTGCGCGAAGCTGCCTCGCCTCCGCCACAAAGGCGGTGTTATGTTTGGTCCATGATACCGGTAACAAACCGGGCATTCGGGAGGATTTTTCGATGCTTGATTCGGTCGACCGGCGCTCGCTCCTGATGGCCGCGGGCACTGCCGGTGCGCTATCCGCCCTGCCCTCGCCCGCCTTCGCGCAGGCCGCCGCCGGCGGAAACGTCAAAGAAGAAATGGCGCCCGCCGGTTTCGACCCGGCGCCCTTCGCCAAGCAGTCGATCAAGTTCGCCGTAATCGGGCTCGATCATTATCACATCATGGGCATGACGGCGGCGGTGCAGCGCGGCGGCGGCAAGCTTGTCAGCTTTTACACCACCGATCCCAAGCAGATCGCGGATTTCCGCGCCAAGTTCGGCGACATCAAGCTCGCTAAGAGCGAAGACGAAATCCTGCACGACAAGTCGATCAAGCTGGTATGCGGCGCGCCCATTCCCGACCTGCGCGCCCCGCTCGGCATCCGGGTGATGCGTGCCGGCAAGGACTATCTTTCCGACAAGCCCGCGATCACCACGCTCGAACAGCTCGCCGAGGTGCGCAAGGCGGTGGCGGAGACCAAAAAGAAGTTCGCCATCATGTATTCCGAGCGGCTGGAAGTGAAGGCCGCGATCCAGGCCGGCTACTTCGTCGACCAGGGCGCCATCGGCAAAGTGGTGCAGACGGTCAATCTCGCCGGGCACCGGATCGGCAATGTCGATGCCGGCGGGCGTCCCGCCTGGTTCTGGGAAAAGGAACGCTTCGGCGGTATTCTCACCGACATCGGCTCGCATCAGATCGAGCAGTTCCTTTATTATACGAAATCGACGACCGCCCGCGTAGTCGCCTCGCAGACCGCCAACTTCAACCATCCGCAGCACCCGAGCTTCGAAGATTTCGGCGACATGGTTGCGGTGGGCAACGGCGGCACGGGTTACATCCGTGTCGATTGGTTCACGCCCGACGGGCTTCCCACCTGGGGCGACGGCCGCCTCTTCATCCTGGGCACCGAAGGCTATATCGAGCTGCGCAAATACGTCGACATCGCGGGACGGCCGGGCGGCAACCACCTGTTCATCGTCGACAAGAAGGGCATCCGCTACTTCGACTGCAAGAACGTGATCCTGCCCTTCGGCCCGCAGTTCGTCTCCGACATCATCCACCGCACGGAAGTGGCACAGAACCAGGACGAAGCGCTGCTCACCGCCGAGCTTGTCCTGACCGCCGAAAAGAACGCCACCCGGGCCATTTTGGCCTGAGCCATAGGATCATCCCATGCGTAACACCACGTCCCGCCGCACCATCCTGAAATCGGGCCTCGGCCTCGCGGCCGCCGCCGGCTTTCCCGCCATTGTTCCCTTCAGCGCCTTCGGCGCCAACAGCCGCGTCCTGATCGGCGCCATCGGCGTGGGCCGCATCTCCCGCATCCACGACCTGAAAGAGCTGTTCAAGATCGACGGCGCCCAGGTCATGGCGGTATGCGATCTCGACTCCAAGCGCCTGGCGCTCGGCAAGCAGCTCGTCGACGACACCTATACCGCCAAATACGGCAAGCCGTGGCAGGCCTGCGTCCAGTATTCCGACTATCACGAACTCCTGGCCAATCGCGACATCGACGGCGTGGTGATCTCCACGCCCGATCATCAGCACGCGATCCTGGCCGTGCATGCGGTCCGTGCGGGCAAGGACGTCTACTTGCAGAAGCCCGCATCGCTTACCATCGCCGAAGGCCGCACCATGGCCGACGAGGTGAAGAAAAGCGGCCGCGTCTTCCAGATCGGCTCGCAGCAGCGCTCGGACAATCCCTGGCCGCAATTCCGCCGCGCCTGCGAATTGGTGCGCAACGGCCGTATCGGTGAACTCAAGCACGTAGAAGTCGGCCTTCCGGGCGATCCCTCTGGCCCTGAAGCGCCGCCGCAGCCAGTACCGTCGAACCTCAACTACGATGCTTGGCTCGGCTCGACGCCCGAAGTCTATTACACGGAACTGCGCGTGCATCCGCAGACCGGCTTCGGGCGTCCGGGCTGGCTGCGCTGCGAGCAGTTCGGTGCCGGCATGATTACCGGTTGGGGCGCACACCACGTCGACACCGCCCATTGGGGCATGGATACGGAACACACCGGCCCGGTCGAGATCTGGGGCACGGCAGAGTTCCCCACCAGCGGGTTATGGAACGTGCACGGCAAATTCCTCACCCATGCCCGCTACGCCAACGGCGTGACCATGGACATCTCGGGCGATTTTCCGAACGGGGTGAAGTTTATCGGCAGCAAGGGATGGATCTTCGTGGCGCGCACCGGCGAAGGCGTCTCGCCCACCGACCCGAAAGGAACCACCAACGCCAGCCCGCTGGTCGCCAGCGATCCGAAAATCCTCGACAGCATCATCGCGTCCAACGAGATTCATCTCTACAAGAGCATAGAGCAGCACACCGACTGGATCGCGGCCATCCGCACACGGGCGGCCCATGCGACGGACGCGGAAATCGCCCATCGCGCCTGTTCGACCTGCCTGCTGCATTGGATCGCGATGCACCTGAAGCGGAAGCTGGAATGGGATCCCGTCGCGGAGCGGTTCAAGAACGACGTTGAAGCCAATGCGATGCTGAGCCGCGTCCAACGGTCGCCGTATCGATTTGGCTGAATGGCCGTTTTCCGCCGGAAATTCCGGTCCGCCGGCCGCCGTGGAAGCCGGCACCGGCCAATTTGTTAATGCAAAAAGGGCCTTATGGCGGGGCGATGTAGCGCAGTCCCGCCAAAATGGCCGAAGCAGACGAGTTCCCTGCGCGCGCGTTGCTCGACGCGCTGTGCAAAATAGCGGACGCAATGTCGGAAGGCGCCAGCCTTCACGTCACGCTGGATCGCGTCGCGCGCCTCGTGGAAAGCCTGGCACCGCCCGCGCTGTGCTCCATCGTCAGAATGCACCATGACGGCAAGCGCCTGAAATCCGTTGTCGCGCCCAGCCTGCCCGAAGCCTTCGGCACTGCGATCGACGGCATCGAAATCGGGCCTTGCTGCGGCTCGTGCGGCACGGCGGCGTGGCGCAAGCAGCCGGTGATCGTGACCGACATCGCCACCGATCCGCTCTGGGCGGGCGGGCGCGAATTCGCACTTTCGTTCGGCCTTCGCGCCTGCTGGTCGATGCCCATCCTGGCGAACGACGGCGAAGTGTTCGGCGTCATCGCCATGTACTACCGCGAGCCCCGTGCGCCGACGCAGGCCGAGCAGAGCCTGCTCGAACGCTGTGCCAAGCTTATCCGTCTCGCCATGGCGATCGAGCGAGAGCAACACGAGGCACGGACCAACGAAACGCGCTGGCAGCTCGCCGCGGATGCGGGCGGACTCGGCACCTTCGTGTTCGATTTCGCCTCGGGAAACGAGCAGTGGTCTCCGAGGCTGCGGTACATCATCGGTGTCGGGGACGCCGTTCCAGCCAGCATCGAGACGTTCATCAACATGATATCTCCTGCGGATCGCCAGGCGTTCCTCGACAGCATCCCCGACCCGCGCAATGGATCGACGAAGATCGAACAGGACATCCAGGTGCGCATGCACCGGGCCGATACGGGCGAGGAGCGTGTGGTCGTCGCCAAAGGGCGCCTTTTGCGTGCGACGGACGGCAGGCCGACGCGCGTCGTCGGCACCGTGGCCGACGTCACCGAGCAACTCGCGCGCGAGAACGACTTGGCGCAAGCGAAGGCCGCCGCCGAAGCCGCCAACCGGGCGAAGAGCCGGTTCCTCGCCAACATGAGCCACGAGTTGCGCACGCCGCTCAACGCCATCATCGGTTTCTCGGAGATGATGTTTCAGGGCATCCTGGGCAAGATAGAGCCGCCGCAATACGGCGAGTACAGCCAGCTCATCCATCAAAGCGGCAAGCACCTCTTGAGTCTCATCAACGACGTGCTCGACATGGCGAAGATCGAGGCGGAGAAGTTCGAGCTTCATTGTCGCCCGCTCGACATTGCAAACCTCGTGGAGAGTTCCCGGGTGTTCGTAGCAAGCGAGGCCGAACGGGCGCGCGTCGCGATCGTGGTGGATGTGCCGCGCGGCGTGATGCTGAACGTCGACGAACGCGCCATGTGCCAGGTGTTTACCAACCTGCTCTCCAATGCGGTGAAATTCACCCAAGCAGGCGGTTCGATCCGCGTATTCGGCGAGAAACTCGCGGACGGCGGCTTGGCGATCGGCGTAGAAGACAACGGCATCGGCATGAGCGAGGACGGACTGGCCACGGCACTTCAGCCCTTCGGCCAGATCGAAAGCGGCACCCTGTCCGCCCGAATGGCGCCCTTGCCCACCCGCATTGGAACGGGCCTCGGCCTGCCGCTCGCCAAGGCGATGATCGAGCATCACGGCGCGACCTTCCACATCACCAGTTCCCTCGGCGAGGGAACGCGGGTGTGGGGAGAATTCCCCGCCAGCGACGTCAGCGAATGGGAGGACGCGGCGGCGGCCTCTATCTAACCGTTAGGCTGCGGACTGCGCCGGCCGGCGTTTGCACGCGGCGGCAGGCCAGCCCATCAGCGCCAGCTCCGCGACATTCGTCAGTTCCTTGCAGCTCGCCCCCGCGGAGGCCTGCACGCAGATGCCGTTCGCCAGGGTGACGAGATAGCGCGCCAGAGCGGCCGGGTCGGCACCCTCCGGCAGCACGTCATCTTCCGACATCGCGCATTTGAAGCGTTCGCGCAGTGCAAGTTCCGCAGCGGCACGGTGTTTTGCGAGTTCCCTGGGAACTTCCGTCTCGGCGCAGGAAAGCCCCGTCTGCACCAGAAGGCATCCCCGCGGATGATGCCCGTCCGTCGCGAAATCGGCGACCCCGCAAAGAAAACGTGACGCCACCTCGCGCGCAACCGGCGCTGCGAGGATCTTGGTCAAAAGCCCGCTGCGCGTCGCGTCGTAATGATCGAGCACCGCCTTGAACAGGCCTTTTTTGCTGCCGAACGCTCCGTAAAGGCTGGGCGAATTGATACCCATGGCGGTCGTAAGATCGTTCATGGAAGCACCTTCGTATCCCTTCCGCCAGAACACCTTCATGGCCTTGTCGAGGGTTTTTTCCACATCGAACTCGCGCGGACGGCCCATCGACGTTGCACTCCCACATTACTTTTTGTTTGGCCGCACCCTTGAACTGTCGCGTACGGCACATATTTGTGATGCTCGTTACAAAATATATGGAGAGATGTCGTGGTTGCAAGCGTACTGCATAAACATCCCCGCATCCTCGTGGCGGCGGCGCTGGCGGTGTTGATTGGCGCTCCCGTCATTTTCGCAGTGACCAACCGCGCCACGGCGCAATCGGCGCACGCGGTACAGGCTGTTCCCGTGGGCGTACGCACGATCGAGCCCAGGGACGTGCAGCTGTGGTCGAGCTTCTCCGGCCGACTGGAGGCGGTCGATCATGCCGAGATCCGTCCCGAGGTCGTCGGCCGCATCACGCAGGTCCTGTTCAGCGACGGGCAGATCGTCCACCAGGGCGACGTGCTTCTGGTGATCGATCCGCGTCCGTACGAAGCGGCGGTCGCCAAGGCCAAGGGCGATGTCGCTACGGCACGTGCCAACGTCGCGCTGGCCAAGACCAATCTCGACCGCGCAACGGGACTGATAAAGGCCAATGCCATCGCGCGCAGCGTGTACGACCAGAGCGTAAATGGCTACCAGGTCGCCGTCGCGAGCGTTGCCGTTGCCGAGGCCGCACTGGAGCAGGCGCAGGTCGACGTCGATCACGCTTACGTCAAGGCGCCCATTTCCGGGCGCATCAGCAGACCCGAGATCACGGTCGGCAATCTGGTGCAGACCACTCCGTCCGCGCCCTTGCTCGCCTCCATCGTGTCGAACGACGGCATCTACGCCGATTTCGAGGTGGACGAACAGACCTATGTGAACGGCGTTCGCGCCTTTGCGGACACGCGGGGCGAGGAGCAGAAGATCCCGGTGGAAATGACCCTGCAAGGCACGGCCGATCATGTCTACAAGGGCTCGATCTACAGTTTCGACAACACGATCGACACCGGATCCGGCACCATCCGCGCCCGCGCCAAATTCGCCAACGAAGACGGCAGCCTGGTTCCCGGCATGTTCGTCTCGGTGAAGATCGGCGCCGGAGCGAGCCGCAAGACGCTGCTGGTGCCCGACCGCGCCATCGCCAGCGACCTCGACAAGAAGTTCGTCTTCGTCGTCGGACGCGGCGACAAGGCCGAGGTCCGCACCGTGACGCTGGGTGCCGAAGTGGACGGCGAACGCGTCGTGCTCGCCGGCCTGAAGCGGGGCGACCGCGTGATCGTGGACGGCGTGCAGCACGTCGCGCTCGGCGCGCCGGTGGCGGTCGAACGGCAAGTGGCCAGCCGCTGACAGCCGCCGGGAGGGCACCGTGAACCTGTCGAGATTCTTCGTCGACCGGCCCATTTTTGCCGGCGTGATCTCCGTCGCGATTTTCCTCGCGGGCTTGATCGCCGTCTTCATGCTGCCGATCTCGGAATATCCCGAAGTCGTGCCGCCTTCCGTGGTGGTGAAGGCGCAGTTTCCCGGCGCCAATCCCAAGGTGATCGCGGAGACCGTCGCAACGCCGCTGGAAGAACAGATCCAGGGCGTCGAGAACATGCTGTTCATGTCCTCGCAGGCGGCCTCGGACGGCACCTTGACCCTGACGGTGACGTTCAAGCTCGGCACCGACCCCAATCTGGCGCAGCAATTGGTGCAGAATCGGGTCAACCAGGCGCTGCCCCGCTTGCCCGACGTGACGCGCAATCTCGGCGTAACGACGATCAAGAGTTCGCCCGACCTCACCATGGTCGTCCACCTGATCTCGCCCGACAACCGCTACAACACGCTCTACCTGCGTAATTACGCGTTGCTGAACGTCAAGGATCAACTCGCGAAGATCGAAGGCGTCGGCAATGTCGCGCTGTTCGGTTCGGGCGATTATGCCATGCGCATCTGGCTCAACCCCGACAAGATGTCGGAGCGCGGCATCACCGCCGACGAGCTTGTCACGGCCGTGCGGCGGCAGAACGTGCAGGTCGCGGCCGGGGTCATCAACGGTCCGCCCTACAGCGCCAAGGGCGAACTGCAACTGCCCATCAACGCGCAGGGACGCCTCACCGACCCCGACCAATTCGAACAGGTCATCATCAAGCAACAGAACGGCGTCATCACGCGCCTGAAGGATGTCGCGCGCGTCGAACTTGACGCCTCCGACTACGGCCTGCGCGCGCTCTTGGACAACAAACCTGCGGTCGCCATTCCGATCTTCCAAGCGCCCGGCTCGAACGCGATCCAGATTTCCGACAACGTGCGCGCCACCATGAAGGAGCTGAGCCGCAACTTCCCGCCGGGGCTTGAATACCGCATCGTCTACGATCCCACCGTGTTCGTGCGCGGATCGATCGAGGCGGTCGTCCACACCCTGCTCGAGGCCATCGCGCTCGTCGTCTTGGTGGTAATCCTGTTCCTGCAGACCTGGCGGGCATCGATCATTCCGCTGCTCGCCGTGCCGGTGTCCATCGTCGGCACCTTTTCGGTGATGTATCTGTTCGGCTTTTCGATCAACGCGCTGTCGCTATTCGGATTGGTGCTCGCCATCGGCATCGTGGTCGACGACGCCATCGTCGTGGTCGAAAACGTCCAGCGCGGCATCGAAGAAGGCCTCTCGCCGCGCGATGCGACCAACCGCGCCATGGGCGAAGTGACGAGGCCGATCATCGCCATCGCGCTGGTGCTTTGTGCCGTGTTCGTGCCGGTCGCCTTCATCAGCGGGCTCACGGGCGAGTTCTACCGCCAATTCGCACTCACCATCGCGTTCTCGACCGTAATCTCCGCCTTCAATTCTCTGACGCTCTCGCCCGCGCTGGCGGCCGGGCTCCTGAAGGCCAAAGACGCGCCCAAGGACCGCCTGACCGTCTTCATGGACCACTGGTGCGGCCCGGTGTTCCGCGGCTTCAATCGCGTCTTCCATTCCGGTTCCGACGGCTACGGCAAAGGCGTAACGCGCACGCTACGCCATAAGAGCCGCGCCGTTTTTGTTTATGTGGGCCTGCTCGCGCTGACTTATGTGGGTTTCCAGCTCGTACCGCCGGGCTTCGTTCCGCTGCAGGACAAGCAGTATCTCGTCAGCTTCGCGCAACTTCCCGAGGGCGCCACGCTCGACCGCACCGAAGCGGTGATCCGCAAGATGTCCGACATCGCCCTGCACGAGTCGGGCGTCGCCAACGCGGTCGCCTTCCCAGGCCTGTCGATCAACGGCTTCATCAACAGCCCGTCGGCGGGCATCGTGTTCGTCGCGCTCAAGCCGTTTAGCGAGCGCAATTCGTCGAGCCTCTCCGGCACCGCGATCGCGCACACGCTTCAGATGAAGTACCTGGGCATCAAGGACGCCAACGTCGCCATCTTCCCGCCCCCGCCCGTGCAGGGCATCGGCCAGATCGGCGGCTTCAAGCTCGAAGTGGAGGACCGCACCGACCGCGGCTACGAAGCGCTCGACCAGGCGATGAAGGCGGTCGCCGCGAAAGCCAATTCGTCGCCCGAGATTGCCGGCGTGTTCTCCAACTACAACATCGGCGTGCCGCAGCTCAACGCCAGCCTCGACCGCACCCGCGCCATGCAGCTCGGCATCGACGTGCAGGACGTGTTCGACACCATGCAGGTCTATCTCGGCTCGATCTACGTCAACGACTTCAACAAGTTCGGCCGCACCTACGAAGTGATCGCACAGGCCGACAGTCCGTTCCGCTCCAATCCCGACGACATCCTCAAGCTGCGCACCAAGAACGCGGCCGGCGAGATGGTACCGCTCGGCTCGGTGATTCACGTCTCGGAGACGGTCGGTCCCGACAGCGCCACGCGCTACAACGGTTTCCGTTCGGCGGACCTGAACGGCGCGCCCGCGCCGGGATATTCGTCGGGCCAGGCCCAAGCCGCCATTTCGCGCATCCTCGACCAGACCCTGCCCACGGGCATGAAGTACGAGTGGACCGACCTCGTTTATCAGCAGATCCTGGCGGGCAATACGACGCTTCTCGTGTTCCCGTTGTGCGTGCTCTTGGTATTTCTCGTGCTCGCCGCGCAATACGAAAGCCTGTTCCTGCCGCTCGCCATCATCCTGATCGTGCCGATGTGTCTTTTCTCGGCGATCTTCGGCGTCTGGATCACGGGCGGCGACAACAACGTCTTCACGCAGATCGGCCTCTTCGTACTGATCGGGCTGGCAAGCAAGAACGCCATCCTGATCGTGGAATTCGCGCGCGAGCTGGAACTGTCCGGACGCAGCACCATCGCAGCCGCGATCGAAGCGGCCCGCCTGCGCCTGCGCCCGATCCTGATGACCTCCTTCGCCTTCATCATGGGCGTTGTGCCGCTGGCGTTGTCGACCGGTGCGGGCGCCGAGATGCGCCACGCCATCGGCATCGCGGTGTTCTTCGGCATGCTGGGCGTGACGTTCTTCGGGCTGTTCCTCACGCCGCTGTTCTACGTGCTGGGGCGCATGCTGGAGCTGCGGGTCATGGGCCGCAGGCCTGCGGCGGTGCCGGGCGCCTTGGGCACGCCGGCGGAATAGTCGGCACCGTCAAGACCGTCGCGATCTCGCGCTGCGCCGCGCCGGCATCGGGAGCCCCCCGTGCCGCTCATGCCGCCTTTCCTTCGGGGCCGAGTTCCGCGACAATGGCGCTTCGAAGGGGCGTTCTCGCCACGGCAGAACCGGCGAAATTACCCAGCAACACCAGATGGATAGCAGACCTTGTTACTCTTGATCGATAACTACGACAGCTTCACCTACAACCTTTTCCATTACCTCGGGCAGCTCGGCGCCGAAGTCCTGGTCAAGCGCAACGACGAGATCACCGCCGCAGAAGCCATCGCCATGAACCCGGAGGCGATCGTGCTGTCGCCCGGCCCCTGCACCCCGAACGAGGCCGGCATCTGCCTTGACGTGATCGAAAGGGCCGCCGGCAAGGTGCCGATCCTGGGCGTCTGTCTCGGCCACCAGGCCATCGGCCAAGCCTATGGCGGCAAGATCGTGCGCGCGCCGGTGCCGATGCACGGCAAGCTCTCGCGCATCCATCACAACGGCAAGAGCGTGTTCCGCGGCCTCAACAACGATTTCGTCGCCACGCGCTACCACTCGCTGACGATCGCGCCCGAAAGCATGCCCGATTGCCTCGAAGTGACGGCCACCGCGGAAGATAGCGTCATCATGGGCGTGATGCACAAGACCCATCCGGTGCACGGCGTGCAATTCCATCCCGAGAGCATCGCTTCGGAGAACGGTCACGCGCTGTTGCAGAATTTCCTGCGCATGGCGCACATGCCCTCTTTCGCATGACCACCGAACCTCACATCGCATTGCTGAAAAAAGTGGTTCTGGGCGGCACGCTCGACGCCGCGGAATCGGCGGTCGTGTTCGGCGCCATCATGCAAGGCAAGGTGCACGAGAGCGAGCTGGCCGCCTTCCTCACGGCGCAGACCGTGCGCAAGCCGACTGTTGCCGAGATCATCGGCGCCGCGCGCGCCATGCGTGCCGCGATGACGACGGTGCCCGCCCCCGCATTGGCGATCGATTTGTGCGGTACGGGCGGCGACGGCAAGGGCACGCTCAACATTTCGACCGCGGTGTCGATCGTCGTGGCGGCTTGCGGCGTGCCGGTCGCCAAGCACGGCAACCGCAACATGTCGTCGAAGACGGGCGCGGCCGACGTGCTGGAAGCGCTCGGCGTCAAGATCGACATCCCGCCGGAAACCGCGCGCCTGTGCCTCGACGAAACCGGCGTCTGCTTCCTGTTCGCGCAGACCTATCACCCGGCGATGAAGCATGTGGCGGCGGTGCGCCGCGCGCTGGGCATCCGCACCATCTTCAATCTGCTGGGACCGTTGTGCAATCCGGCCGGCACCATGCGCCAGTTGCTCGGCGTTTTCGCGCAGGAATGGCTGGAGCCGCTTGCCTATGTGCTGAAGGCGCTGGGGTCTGAGAAAGTGTGGATCGTGCACGGCCGCGACGGCCTCGACGAGGTAACCATCACCGACATCACCTTCGTCGCCGCGCTGGAGAACGGACTAGTCACGACACGCCGGATTTCGCCCGAAGATGCGGGCCTGCCGCGCGCCACGCTGGACGACATCAAGGGCGGCGCTGCAGCGGAAAATGCGGATGCCATTCGCCGCCTGCTCGATGGTGAGCAAGGCCCCTATCGCGACATCGTGCTCTTCAACGCCGCCGCAGCGCTGGCGGTGTCCGATCGCGCGGCCGATCTGCGCGATGGCGTCGAGATCGCCGCCAAGGTGATCGACAGCGGCGCCGCCGGGCACGTGCTTCAGCACCTGATCGCGGTGTCGAACGGAGCGCCGCGTTGACCATTCTCGACAAGATCGCGACCTACAAGCGCCAGGAAATCGCCGCGGCCAAAGCGAAAATTCCGCAAGCCGAAATCGAAACCGTCGCCCGCGCCGCCGATCCGCCGCGCGGTTTCCGCGCCGCCCTGATGACCGCGCGCGGCGAGAGGCGCATCGGCCTGGTCGGCGAGATCAAGAAGGCAAGCCCTTCCAGGGGCCTCATCCGTGCCGATTTCGATCCGCCCGCGCTGGCGCAAGCCTACGAGAAGGGCGGCGCCGCCTGCCTCTCCGTCCTGACCGACGGCGCCTCGTTCCAGGGCACGGCGGAATATCTCGTCGCCGCGCGCGAAGCGACCAACCTGCCCGTCCTGCGCAAGGATTTCATGCTGGAGCCGTACCAGGTCGCGGAGGCGCGGGCCTGGGGCGCGGACGCCATCCTCATCATTCTCGCCATGGTCGACGACGCGACGGCCCGCAGCCTGCAATTCGCGGCCCGCGGCTGGGGTATGGATGCGCTGGTGGAGGCCCACAACGAAGAGGAACTGCACCGCGCGCTGGCCCTCGACGCCGATCTGATCGGCATCAACAATCGCGACCTGAAGACGTTTGACACCGATGTCGGGGTGACGCTGCGGCTGGCACCGCTGGTTCCGCGGGACAAACTGATCGTAGCGGAAAGCGGCCTTGCTACCCGCGAGGACCTGGCGCGGCTGGCCGAGGTAGGCGTCACCACCGTACTGGTCGGCGAAACCCTGATGCGCCAATACGACGTGGCCCAGGCGACGGCAAAGCTGATCCGCGCTAACATCGCCTTATGACCAAGCTGACCCATATCGACGAGCAAGGCGCCGCCCGCATGGTGGACGTGTCCGGCAAGGACACCACCGAGCGCGAGGCCGAGGCCGAGGCCGTGGTGGTGCTTTCGCGGGAAGCCTTCGACGCCGTGTCCGCGGGCGAGGCGCCCAAGGGCGACGTGCTGGCCGCTGCGCGCATCGCCGGCATCATGGCCGCCAAGAAGACGCCCGAGTTGATCCCGCTCTGCCACGCCATCCCGCTCGCCAAGGCCGAAGTCGCCTTCGAGATGCTGGCGGAGAGGAACGCGATCCGCATCACCGCCACCGCCAAGACCGTCGCGCGCACCGGCGTGGAGATGGAAGCGCTCACCGCCGCCTCGGTTGCGGCGCTGACCATCTACGACATGACCAAAGCCATCGACAAAACCGCCGTGATCGAAGGCGTGCGCCTGTTGACCAAATCGGGCGGCAAGAGCGGCACCTTCGCCGCCCCGCCCCTGCGCACCGTGCACAAGCCGGTTTCGGCGCCCCAGCATGGGCGCCCCACGGTGTTGATGGGCGAAGTCGCCGCTCCGGGCGCCGCGCCGCACGATGCGGGGCGCCAGGCGTTCCGCGTCTTCATGACGTCCCGTCACCTGCGGGCGACCGAGTGGGCCAAAGAGGCCGGCGTTCCCGCGGCGCAGATTTTCGCTTTTCTCACCGGACGCATTCGCGCTATCCCCGACGAGATCGTGCAGAAGTTGGCGCGCGCCGCGCACGTAAGACCCGAGGACATGTTCAGATGATCAGCGTCGAGGAAGCGCAACGGCGGATCGCGGCCGCCTTCTCTCCGATCGATATGGAGACGGTCGATTTGGGCCACCTCGCCGGCCGCACCCTGGCCGAGGACGTCAAGGCGCACACCGACCAGCCGCCCTTTCCGCTCTCGTCGATGGACGGCTATGCGGTTCGTTCGGCCGACGGCGACGCGCCGCGCGCCGTGATCGGGTCTGCACCTGCCGGTCATCCCTTCAACGGCAGCTTGGAAGCGGGCCAGGCGGTCCGCATTTTCACCGGCGGCGTGATCCCGCAGGGCGCGGACGCCATCGTCATCCAGGAGGAAGTCGACCGCGACGGTGACGACATCCACTTCAACGCCACGGCCCTGCATCCCGATTACATCCGCGTGGCAGGTCTCGACTTCAAGATCGGCGACGTTCTGGCGCCCAGGGGCAAGCGCATTACGGCGCGGGACTGCGCCCTGCTCGCCGCCGGCGACATCGTGAGCGCAAAGGTACGGCGGCGTCCGCGCGTGGCCATCGCTTCCATCGGCGACGAGCTGTCGCGTCCGGGCGAGCCCCGGCCGCCGGGCGGCATTTCGGCTTCGTCCGGCTACGGATTGTCTGCGATGATTACGGCGTGGGGCGGCGCGCCCTGCGACTTCGGCGTTCTGCCGGATACCGCGCAGGAGATCGCCACCATCGCCGATGTGGATGCCGAATTGATCGTGACGCTCGGCGGCGTTTCCGTGGGCGACCACGACCTCGTGCAGAAGGCGCTCGGCAGCCGCGATTTCGAGTTGGATTTCTGGAAAGTGGCGATGCGCCCCGGCAAGCCGCTGATCTTCGGCAAACTCGGCACCACGCCGCTGCTCGGCATGCCGGGCAATCCGGTATCGACGCTAGTGTGCGCCATCCTGTTCCTGCGCCCCGCCGTCGACGCGCTCCTCGGCGCCGATGCCGCCGGCTGCAGTCTGCCCCAGCGCCTCAAATGCGGCTGCCGCACGATGTCGGCGCGCCTCAAGCGCGGCCTGCCCGCCAACGATTCGCGCCAAGCCTATCTCCGTGCCCGGCTGTGGCAGATGGACGGCGAGACATGGGTCGACGCCTTCGACATTCAGGATTCCTCGATGCTGTCGATCCTGGCCCAGGCGGATTCGCTGATCGTACGTGCGCCGGGCGCGCCCGCCGCGGAAGCGGGCGACCGCACCGAGGTCATCCCCCTCGACGGATATTAGAAAAGCAAACCCGCGCCATCCGGCCGCGCCCTTCGCCGATGAGAGCAACGCGCCTTCAAGCGGAATCGCCCCTCCCCCTTCGACAGGCTCGGGGTGAGGGGGTAATCCAATCCCTCATGCTGAGCCTGTCGAAGCATGAGCTTCGTCATCCCGAGCTTGTCGAAGGATGACGCACGAGGGACGGCGTGATTGCGCCAGAGCGTACGTTGCTCTGTTTGCGCTGTCAGCGGATCGCACTACCGCAAGTTGCTCAATGGATTGGTAAGAGCTACGGCATTTAAATGGCGGCACGCACGAAGTGCGGATTGGGGAATGGTTTTTTTGGGGGCGATCTTGGCAGCGAGAAAAACCAACGACCTTCGGTATTATCCGCTCGCCGCAGTCTCGATCTTCGCCCTGTTCGCGATCTGGGGATTTGCGCAACGCGTCAACGAGGCGATCGGGCCCCAATTCTCGGACTTTTTTCACCTGACGGCCTCCCAAGCTACATGGACCGAGGCGGTGTTCGGGGCTTCCCTGTTTCTGTTGGCCATCCCCGCCTCCATGTTCCTGCGCAATTTCGGATACAAGCTGGGGGTCGTGTTCGGACTTAGCAGTTTCTCGGTCGGCGCGCTCCTGCTCTACCCTGCGATCGCGCAGCACGAGTATCTGTATTTCCTCGGTGCCGTAGCAGTGCTGGGAGCCGGTTGGACGTGGCTCGAAACCAGCGCAAACCCGTTGGTCGTCGGATTGGGTTCGCCCGATACCGCCGTGAGGCGGCTCAACTTGGCTCAGTCCTGTTATCCCATCGGCGTGATCGCAGGCTACGAAGTGGGCAAGTGGCTCGCGCGGCTCAACCTCTCGGTGCGGGACGGCCAACTCACGCAAGCCGTCGTGCGGCCTTATTTGCTCGTCGGCCTTTGTGTGCTGCTGGCGGCGTTCCTGATCGAGAATCTCGAGTTTCCGTCGATCGCGACCGAACATGTCGGGAAAGATGAACGCATACGCGACGAAATCTCCGCCCTGCTCGCCCGGCCCGTGTTCCGGATGGACATGCTGGCGCTCGCCTCCTGCATCTTTGCGCACTCGGCGCTCTGGTCGATCATTACGAGATTCGCCCAGCCCTCCGCCCTGGCGAGTTCCGCCCCCCCCACGGTCGACCTCCTACTGATTATGTTCGTCGTCTACGGGGCGGGCAGGATCGTGGGCACGGAACTGATGTACCGGTTCGAACCGAACCGGTTGCTTGCCGCGTATGCCGCCGCCAGCGTGGCACTCACCTTGACGGCTTTGGCCGTGGGCGGCCGGATCGGCATCTTCTGCCTGTTGTCGACGAACTTCTTTTTGTCGATCATGTACCCCACCATCTTCGCCACCAGTGTGCGCAGTCTCGGCCGGCTCGCGAAATCGGCGTCGGGACTGCTGGTGACGGGAATGGGCCTTGCGGCGAGCGTAACCCCGCTCGCGATGGCCTTTGTGGTCGCCATCTCCGGCCAACGGATGGCACCGGTTCTGCCCGCGCTGTTTTTCGGGATCGTGCTGATCTACGCCCAGACCGTCCGGCACGAAGAAAGCCGTGCGGAAATCGGCGGGCGGAGCGCGACACTCGCGCATTAGCTGTACTGGCCGCAATCGTTGCAGCGTCCTTGCTCCTCGCGGTTCCGCTGCCCTATCGTTACCCCTCCGCCACGAGGTTGATTTGCATGCACGCCAAGCGCTGTCTGTTCGCACTGATCCTCTGCGCCGCGCCCGCCTGGGCCGCCGACGCGCCCGCAATACCGGTGGTGCCCGACTGGGCCCTGCCCGGCTCGTCGACCCACACGCAAGTCGCCCCGCCCGCGGATTTCCATCGCCCCGCCACGACCGACAATACGCCCATCGGCATTTTCGAGGGCCAGACGGACGTCGGTAGCGCCCTTGTGCCGGGCAGCTCCAGCTTCGACAAGGCAACCGGGCGCTACACCATCAACTCCGCCGGCTACAATGTCTGGTACGTGCGCGACGAATTCCGTTATCTCTGGAAGAAGATGTCCGGCGACGTTTCGCTGGCGGCCACCATCGCTTATCCCGATCCCAACGGCTACGGCGACCGCAAGGCGGTTCTCATCATCCGCCAGAGCCTGGACGACGACTCGAAGGAAGCCATCGTCGCGCTGCACGGCGGCGGCATGATCCATCTGGCCGAACGCCCCGAGAAAGGCCTGCGCGTGAAGGACATGGAATACCGCATCGGCGGGCGCGGACGGCCCGGCGGGGCGTCGCCGGACAGCTTGGTGCCGGTCGTCGCCAAACGCATCGGGATCGAGAAGCACGGCGACCAGTTCGCACTGTTCGTCAGTCTCCAAGGCGAGCCGATGCACCAGTTCGGTCCGTCGATCGCGCTGCACATCGAGGCGCCGTTCTATGTCGGGATCGGCTTATGCTCGCACCTGCCGGCCACGTCGGATACCGCGGTGCTATCGGACGTCGTACTCGAAAACGCTGCGGGCAAGGTGCGTTAGGGTCCGTATCCAATTGCCCCGCGGCTGCGACGCAAGCCGGAAAAATCGGCGGCGAGCAGGTGCGGTGGAGGTCGAAACGCGGAGGGCGCGTTTCGGGGGGCAGCTCGCCGCCCAGTGTTCCATTCAAGCGCTCAAGCGGACCGGCGGCTCCTTCTTCGCCACGGCGGCGGTGGGCTTGTTCCGGATCCAGATGACCCCTTTGGCGAGGTCCTTGCTCTCGTCGTATTCGCACGCGACGAGTTCGGAGTCTTTCCACGGGGCAAGCGTCTCCGGCACGCCTTGGCAGATCGTCGCCTTGGCGACTTCGCGGCGGGCCTCATGCTCGTTGCTCGCCACGATCCACAGGCAATGCGGTTTGATCGACGAAGCGCGCCATTGCGAGCTCTGTTCGGTGCCTTGCACGGGTGTCAGGCGATAGACGGGCATGTTGCTCACCTCCCATTGCGCGGCGTTGCCGCGGTCCAACTCTCATCGGGTCCCATTCCCAACGCGCCCTCGTCCCGGCGTTCGGCCGGGCTCAAGACGCACGCGCACGCAAGTCCGAGCGGGAAGGTCGCAAGCAGGCTGTAGGCTTCCCACCGGCTGAACAGGAAGAGCGTCCGGCTGACTTCCACCAACCCTCCGGCGGTCTGGATAAGGTAATGCCCGGCGATGACGTGGCCGTGCAGGGCGTCGCCACCGGCCAGGTACGACAGCAACGCGTACAGCCCGTAATTGGCGAGGCCGACGGCGATTCCGAACTTGCAGAAGGTCCTGACGCTCATGTTGCCACGCAGCCGGGAGCCTGTACGTATTTTCCCGTATACGCTCGAATGATGCCTTCAATTTCAGAGACTTCAACACCCGGCGTTAACCGACATTTCCCGTTTTAGGTGCACACATTCAGCGTTCTAATATGCATTCTGATCTACCTGCCATCACAACTTAGCCGTGCCATCTCGGTTCCGTTCGGACGTGCGGCAAGTTGACGCTTGGGGAGGAATTGACCCGCACGTAAACGGCAACGACGCGCCGCCGTATGCCGCTTTCAACGATCGCGGTTGTGGGTAACTTCGGCCGCGTCTGGCGCCAAACCCATCTGGTAGAGCGTCTCGGGAATGCTGTCGGCGATCAGCGAGTCCACGGTCCCGCGCGCCTTGGCGGCCGCCGCATGGTCCTTGGCCCCGTCGGGCCAAAGGCTGCCGTCCACGCGCATCAGCGGATAGGCGACGCTGCTCGCGGGGCTCATCGCCGGCAGCGAGGCCTTCAGCACCTTGAGCGTGCGCGCATCGACCAGCACCACGGCGTAGTTGACGTAAGCATAGGTGGATCGCCCCACCCAATCCTGGTTCCACAGCCCCGCGCCGCTCGTGGCCGTGCCGTCGCGGAACGCCTTGACGATCAACACATAGGCATCCACCTCCGCGCTTTGCGGCAGGCCCTCGACGGTCGGCCGTTTGCCTTCGTGCAGCACCAGGCGCGACAGCGGCGCGCGGTCGATGCTCGCCGATTTGACGGCGAATTTGCGCGCCAGTGCGGCGGCGGCCACGCGCTCCACTTCCGCGTCCAGATTCCAATCGGAAATCGGCGTTTCGACCACTTCCTTTTCGTGCAACAGGTCGTAGGGCGTAGAAAACGAAAAGCTGTCGCCGATGGCCGACACCACCGCAACGGAGGCGATGCCGGCGGTGTCCGCGGGGGCCTCGGGCGGCGCGATGGAATGGGCGCCCGGCGGCGGCAGAGTCATGCCGAGGTCGAGCGCCCGCAACGTCTCCACCAGCGAGCGCGGTATCAGGATTTGAAGCTGCGCGCGCAGCGCATCGAGCGTTCCGGCATCGCGCAACTTTTCGGGCTTGGCCTCTTCGGCGTAGCAGGCAAATTGCGCCGGCGCCCCCGCGTGCATCTGCATGCGCGACACGGCGCTGCCGACCACCGACCACGCGCGCGCGTCGATCATGTCGATCTCGTAGTTGGCGCACAGCGCTACGCCATTGCCGGTATGCGCGCCGATGCCCGCCGGTCCCGGCGTCGGTTCGCCCACCGGGCGCACCAGCAGATAGGCATCCACGTCCGCGCCGACCTGCGTCTTGAGGAAATCGAGCGTCCGGCTTTCGCGGCGCGATTGCGGCAAGGCGCGCAGCCCCGCGCCATCGATCTTGGCGTCCGCGACTTCGAAGCGCCCCGCCAGGTATTTGCGCAGCACGCGCGCGACCAGCTCGTCGATCTTCCAGGCGGCCGTATCGACGACCTGCAGCCCCTCCTCGGCTTTGCTCGATTGGATGCGGAATTCCGGGCCCAGCGCGGAGACGATTGCGATCCGATGGATGGCGCTATAATCGCCGGTTTCGGCATCCGGAACGCGCGAGCGCATTTCCTTTGGCGCGTAACTCTGCGCCTGCATCGCGCCGAACAGCGCCGCGGCCGCCATTGCGGCCCATCCGATGCGTTTCATGCATCCCCCCGGATGCGGCCATCATGCGCCACACTTTCGCCGGATTCCAGCAGCCTCGGCGAGCGCGAACATGAACCGCAGATAAACACGGGCCCCAGACCCCGTTCAGATAGCGGGGTCCATGGTGGCGCCAACGATGCATTCGCATCGGCTTTGGAAGGAGCAAGCCATGAAACGGATTTTGAGCGTCGCACTGGCCCTGTCGCTGTTAAGCGGAACGGCGGCTGCTGCCGCGCCGTATGGTCATGGCGGCTACGGGAGCAATCACGGCTACGCCGAACAGTATCGCGGCAACACTTACCGCGGCTACCACAGAGGCCACGGCGATGCCGGAGCCGCCATCGCGGTGGGCGTCGGTCTTCTGGCGCTGACGGCGATCATCGCTTCGCAGAATCGCGACCAGGATCGCATGCAGGACCGCGGCGATTACCGCAATCGGGATTACGGTCGCGGCCAACCCGGCTATGAGCAGCGCGGCTACGATCAGCCCGGCTATGACCAGTCCGGCTACGACAACAACGGGTACGGTCGCTAGCCAGGAGCGGCAGGAGCATCGCGCAAGCGGTGCTCCTGTGCCCTTGTGATTCAGACACGCGAACGGGTCAGCGCCTCTTTCAGCGTTCGCAGTTCATAGACGACCGCCGCAAGGCCCGAACAGATCGCCGCGCAGCGGAAATAGACGCTGGGATCGTCGTGCTGTTCCATGTTGTGCAGATAGTCCGTCATAACTTTCAGCGCTTCCATCGAATCCGGCTGAGAGCACATGTGAACCTCCATCGGCTGAAGGCAACCCGGCGCCCGGGCGCGCGC
>Ga0187810_10000312_pt1 | contig 20187 bp, 18 predicted proteins | sample NC_wetland_sal_i_9_FD_132963 | JGI IMG/M metagenome (GOLD analysis project Ga0187810, IMG submission 132963) | Wetland sediment microbial communities from Neuse River Estuary, North Carolina, USA - ASW_5 | ecosystem: Environmental > Aquatic > Freshwater > Wetlands > Sediment | place: USA: North...
GTGAGCGAATCATCGGCGCCACTAATTTCGCAAGGCATGCAACCGATTTTTAGAGCTCCAATTTGTACTATACCAGGGGCGAGTATTTCCAATGGTTATGACGCCTTACGAGATCATGCTCTCCGAATCCCAGGAGCGGATGCTCATTATCGTTCGCAAGGGGCGTGAAGACGTCGTCCGCCAGATATTTTCCAAGTGGGATTTGGATGCGGCGGAAATCGGTTTTGTGACCAATACGGGCCACCTCGTCGTGAAAAATCACGGTCAGATCGTGGCTGACATTCCCGCACGCGCTCTTGCCGATGAAGCCCCGGTCTATCAGCGCGAAGCGCGAGAACCCGCCAACCTTGCCAAAATCCAGCGCCTGGATTTTGAAAAAGAGGTTTCAACATCCGCCGACATCGAGTCGTCCATGCTTCAACTTTTGGGTGATGCCACCATCGCCTCCAAAAAATGGGTCTATCGCCAGTACGACCATATGGTGCGGAACGGAGCCGTTTTGCTTCCCGGATCAGATGCCGCCGTCGTACGCATTCATGCCGATGGGCTGGGCGGTGAGTGGAACGGCGAGCCGAAATATCTCGCCATGGCCGTCGATTGCAATGCCCAGTACTGCGGACTCGATCCCTTTGAGGGAGCCAAGATCGCGGCAGCTGAATGCTGCCGGAACCTGACCATGACGGGTGCCGTTCCTCTGGCCCTGACCGATAATCTGAACTTTGGAAACCCGCACAACCCCGAGGTTTTCTGGCAACTCCGCCGTAGCGTCGAGGGCTTGAGGGAAGCCTGCAATGCCTTTGAAACTCCGGTGACGGGGGGCAATGTCAGCCTCTACAATCAGTCTCCTCGTGGCGCGATTCTACCCACTCCGACCGTTGGTGTGGTCGGGATCATCGAAGATGAAAAACATATCACCAGCTCGCATTTCATGTGGGGAGGGGATGCCATTCTCCTTGTCGGCGGCTGGGGTTCTGAAATGGGCGGCACGGCCTATTTGAGAGTCATGCATGGCATCACACGTGGCAAACCACCCGTCCTTGATCTGGAAAAAGAGGTGAATTTCCAAAATGCCATCCGCTCCATCATTCGCCTTGGCGAGGTGCACAGTGCTCATGACCTGAGCGAAGGAGGCCTCGCGGTGGCTTTGGCAGAGTCCTGTTTCTCCTCGAAAAATCTGGGTTGCGAGGTGCGCATTCCCGACGGCATGCGCCCGGATGTCACCCTCTTCAACGAATCGCAGGGAAGGGCCGTCCTCACCGTCCGCCCGGAAAACGCTGGCGCGATTATCGACATTTTAAAATCAAAAGGAGTCGAAGCTGCGAGAATTGGAATGGTCGGCGGAGTGCGACTGGAAATCCACCAAGCAACGACTACTTACTCGTGGCTCGTTGCCGAGCTACGCCAGGCATGGGAAGAAGTGCTTCCCAAGTGGCTGGGTTCTTGACCTCAACCGAACGACCTATAGCATCTGCCCCGTGGACTCGCGCTACTACCCCAAACACGAATGCGGTGTTTTTGCCATTTACGGGCATCCCGACGCGGCCCGGTTGACCTACTATGGACTCTATGCCTTGCAACATCGCGGGCAGGAGAGTGCGGGAATTGTTTCGGCCACGGAGGCAAACTCCGAATTCAAGATTCACAAGGGGATGGGCCTCGTCTCCCAGGTTTTCACGGAAGGCGAACTCAAGCATATTGAGGGAACCAGAGCCATCGGCCATGTCCGCTACTCGACCACGGGCTCGAGCAATTTGAAAAACGCCCAGCCGCTTGTGGTCGATTGCGCCATTGGGCAAATTGCCGTGGCTCACAACGGCAACCTCGTCAATGCCTCCCTCCTCCGCGACGAACTGGAATCATACGGCTCGATTTTCCAGACCACCTCGGACAGTGAAATCATTCTCCACCTCATGGCCCGCAACAAGGAGGGCAGTCCCGCCCAGGCACTCTCCCGCGTTCTGGGGGCATATTCCATCGTCCTCATGGGGGAAAATGAAATCGTCGGTGCGCGTGATCCCTTTGGCTTCCGCCCCCTGTGCATCGGAAAGAAAGACGACGCCTATGTCCTTTCGAGCGAGACTTGTGCGCTCGATTTGATCCATGCCGACTTCGTGCGGGATGTCGAACCGGGCGAAATGGTCATCATTGATGATAAGGGATTGCGCTCGATCCGACGTGAAACTCCGATGGAGCGTCAGGCTTTCTGTATTTTTGAATACGTCTATTTTGCCCGTCCCGACAGCCTCTTGAACGGTGTCAATGTCAGCTCCGCCCGCGTCCGGATGGGAATGGAGCTGGCCCGCCTGCACCCGGTTGAGGCTGACATCATCGTACCCGTTCCAGATTCGGGCAATTATGCGGCACTCGGCTTTTCGGAAGAATCGGGCATTCCGTATGAAATGGCCTTCGTCCGTAATCACTATATGGGGCGCACCTTTCTCCAGCCCAGCCCGCTCATCCGCGACATCAACGTTCGAGTGAAACTCAATCTGATTAAGACAGCGGTCAAAGGGAAGCGGGTTGTCGTGGTGGATGATTCGATTGTCCGAGGGACAACCGCACGGGCACGCGTGGTAAATCTTCGCGAGGCGGGCGCCAAAGAAGTCCACATCCGAGTCAGCTGTCCCCCGCACCGGAACCCCTGCCACTACGGGATCGATTTCCCCAGCCGCGAAGAACTTCTGGCCAATCAGATGACGATGGAAGAAATCGCCAAATACCTCGGTGCAGACTCCCTCGGCTATCTCACCACGGATGCTCTGGTGCGCGCCTGTGCCCTGCCGCCGGAGCGTTTTTGCATGGCCTGCTTCAATGGGGATTATCCCATTCGTCAACCGGGATTGAGCGACAAGCTCGCCCTGGAGCGTCGTCCTCTCAAAGGTAAACCCCTCGTCGCGGTAGATGAGGTCACCCAACGTCTGCTTCTTTGAAAATGGAAGGCAGTACCGTCCCCCTCCCATTATTAATGACATGAAATTGACCTTTTGCGGCGCGGCTTGCACAACCACCGGTTCCCAGCACCTTCTGGAGATAAATAAACAACACATCCTTCTGGATTGCGGACTCTATCAGGGACATCGGCTGGACACTTTTGAGAGAAACAAGCATTTCCGCTTTTCGCCAAGAGAACTCACCGCCGTCGTTCTTTCCCACGCTCATATCGATCACAGCGGAAATCTGCCCAACCTGGTCAAACAAGGCTTTCAGGGAAACATTTACTCCACCTTTGCCACGCGAGATTTGAGCCAACTCATGCTGGCCGATTCCGCCCATGTGCAGGCCGCCGATGCGAGATACATCAATAAAAAGCGGGCGAAGAAGAATCAACCTCCCATCGAACCGCTATACTCGGCAGATGAAGCAGAGACATCCCTTCGCCAGTTTGTCTCCATTGGCTATAATCGTCCCGTTCCCATTGCCGATGGCGTCACCCTCACATTTCTCGATGCCGGACACATCCTCGGTTCCGCGCAAGTGCTGCTCGACATACGTGACCAAGAGACGGGGAGACGCACCCGCTTCCTTTTCTCCGGTGACATTGGCCGGGGCAACAACAGCATCCTGCGCGACCCGGAATACGCGGAGGATGTGGATATTCTCCTCATGGAAAGCACGTATGGCGGAATCGAACACGGCAATGTCGAGGAAGTAAACGGCATCCTTTGCTCCACCATCAATCGAGCCCTTGAAAAGAAGGGGAAAATCCTCATCCCCTCATTTGCTGTTGAGCGCACCCAACAGTTGATTTACGCCCTCCAGCAGATCACCCAGTCAGGTCAGATCCCACAACTCCCGATCTATGTAGACAGCCCACTGGCGGTGAATGCGACGGAAGTCTTTCGTCTCCATCCCGAGTGCTTTAATGAAAGCATCTACCGCTACATGCGGGAAAAACATGATCCGTTTGGCTTTGAAAAGCTCACCATGGTGCGGGAATCCAGCCAGTCCAAGACGCTGAACGATCTGACCGAGCCTGCCATCATCATAGCAGCCTCGGGAATGTGCGAAGCAGGCAGAATCCAGCATCACCTGGCCAACAACATCTCCAACCCCGACACGACCGTCTTCTTTGTCGGATACTGTGCGGCAAACACCCTGGGGTGGAAAATTCTCAAGGGAGACAAAGTGGTGAACATCTATGGCGAACCACATGAGGTGAAAGCCCATATCGTCTCGCTGGATCATTTCAGCGGTCACGCCGATCACCGAGAGTTGATGGAATATTACCGGAAGACAAAGGGCGTGAAAAAGAAGGTCTGGCTCGTCCACGGGGAACGCCCACGCAGTGAAGCTCTTTTGAACGAATTGACTTCCCTCTATCCCACATCGAACTTTGCCATCGCTGAAGATAGCAAGAGCGTCAGCTTTTGATTTTAAGGCGAAAGTTATTCACATCGTCACCTTTCATAGGTGAAAAGGCAAACCGTTCCCAAGTTATTTACCAGGTTATTCGCAGGAGATGAGATTTCTTCTTTTCGCGCTTGAAGAGCTGTAGATAATCCTGCGATGACCATTGAGGAGAGACCGACTGATTTTCGCCGCTCCAAGCGGGTCAGCATTGATCTGAAGGATCTTCCGGCTGTCCACAGCGAAACGGCGGAGAAAGCCGTTCTCGGGGCGATGATCACCTCCCCGGACACGGTCATCGATATCGTTCAGGAGGAGGGGATCACCGCCGACCATTTTTTCTCCCCGGCACATCAGGCCATTTATCGATGCCTCGTCGAAATGAGGGATAAGGGCGACCCGGTCGATCCCTTGAGCCTCATTCAATATCTGACGGATCGGAAACTGCACGAATCGGTCGGAGGAGCTCCCTTCATCTACGAATTGGCCGCCCCGCTTCTTAACTCTCTGACCATCAGCACCCACGTTCGCACCGTCCGGGATAAGAGCGTCCTCCGACGCTTGCAGGAGGAATGCACCCGCATTGTCTACAATGTCCAGCAGCGGCAGCACGAGGCGGAACTCGTCGTCGATGAGGCGGAACAGTCGATCTTTCAGATTAGAAATCAGGCTCTCCGCACCAGCATCGTCCCTTCGAAAGATGTTGTCGTTGAAGCCCTGAAAGTCATCGAGAAGCTGAGCCAGAGGAGTAAAAATCGTTATGCGTACTCCGGCATTCCCTCCGGTTTTGATGCGCTCGACAAGGTGACAACCGGATTCAAACCGGGAGAGATGATTGTCATCGCGGCACGTCCCGGTGTGGGAAAAACGGCTCTCGCCCTGAGCATGGCGAAGAACTTCATCCGCGAGCGATACGACGAGGATTCCGATGTCCCCAGAAAACCGGGCTACCGGGTGGGCATTTTCAGTCTGGAAATGACATGCGAGCAACTCATGCTCCGCATGCTGGCTGCCCACGCCAATCTCAGCCTTGGAGATATCCGGGAAGCACGTTTGAATGCAGGACAACTGGCAGCCTTGCGGGATGTGGCCGCCGAGGTGGCCGATCTGCCCATCTATTTTGACGAATCGAGCATGCTCAGCATTTCCCAGCTCCGGGCGAAAACCCGCCGGATGAAACAGCATCACAAGATTGAAATTGTCGTCATCGATTATTTGCAGCTTCTGACTTCATCCAGCGAAAAATCGAGGGATTCCCGTCAGGTCGAGGTTTCAGAAATATCCCGTGGGATCAAGGCTTTGGCCCTTGAGTTAAAGATACCGATCATCGTCCTCGCCCAGCTCAACCGCAAGCCGGAGGATAGCAAGACGGGCGAGCCGGAAATTCACCACCTCCGCGAATCAGGTTCCATCGAGCAGGATGCCGACGTGGTGATGCTTTTGAGTAAAGTAGAGAAGGACGGGAAACCGGAGCCCGTACCAAACGTCCCCGGCTTTCCGATCAAGATGCGCCTCAACGTCGCCAAGCAACGTAACGGCCCGACCGAAGAAGTCATGCTCATGTTCCAGGGCGCGTACACCCGCTTCGACAGTCTCCCACGCGAGGCAAAGTGATACCCTCGCGAAAAATCGACTTATTAAAGATAAAAACGAAGAGATGCTAAAATGTGAAATAAACCGCATTTTTGTTTCACATATATATTTTATGCCAAACCGAGAAAGGTATTGGACTTTTCAAAAGGAGCCATGCCACGCGGAACAGTAGTGGTATAGTCTAAATGCGATTTCGGTTTGGTATTATTGAAATACTTATTTTCGTAAAATCCTTTTTCAGACTTGATATGATCCGCCTATCGAACGAGAACTTTCAGAATTTTCCGTCCCAACGCCGAGGACAAAAGCGCCGGGAGATTCCGCATGCGGCGCAATTCAAAGGCGAGGGTTGTGCTGGTGCAGCGGCAGAAGGCGATTCCGGTGCGCGAATCGATCGATTCAAGAATGGAATCAAGAGCCATCTCAGAGCCGACTATGCTTGCCCATGCGCCCTGAAGGTGGTTTTTGTCCCCTTGATGGAGATCGTAGATTTTCTGCACCACCTGATCCACGGCCAGTTTCCGCTTTTGAGTCATCTGAAAATTGTCGTTTCTTTGTGCCTTTGAAAGCTTGAGCGTCTGCCCGTAAATGGCCTTTTCATGAGGAGTCATTTTCCGCCCCTCCGACTGCTGGAAACTCGTCTCAACAGCCACGATGGCACCCACCTCTTCCGCCAGTTTTGCATAGGTCAACCGTTCGATCTCCGGGCGCATGAGAGCGGCCTTGGCCGTCGCTTCCAGAACGGTGTTCTTCCATTTTTCTAATATGATGGCCTGAGATTCCCTCCAGACCCTCAAGTAAGCTTCACGGGGGACTTTCAGGTGCGGACGCTCCAACGCATCCCCGCCGATATAGCGGTAAAGTCCCGTCCTCTCAGCCTTTCGGCGTCCGGCACGGGATTTTCCTTCACGGCTCAGGCCAATGGCTCGATAGGTTTTTATCTCTTCGCGCTTGGAATGTTCGGTGGAGTCTTTCATTCCTGATATATCAGTTTATGGCCGGAGTTGAAATGGTTCAACTCTGGTTAATCAAGACGAGTTTCGGCTCTCACTTGTGAGCGCAAAATCGCGAAGATTTTTACGCTGACTTGCCGAACGGCTCGGGGAGCGGAGGCTGGGGCGTAGCGTCCACGCCGGAGGATGTGTCCGTGACCCGCAGGAAGCTCAACAAGGCGGAGCGTGTCTCCACTTTGTCGGGTGATTCCGCCGTGATCGGAATGTGGTAGCGCCCGTCGCTGAACTTGAAGTGGTAGGAGAACGTTCCATCGGGACGAAGGGCGATTTCCTGACCGTCAATGCGAACCTTGGCCTTTGGGTCGGTGCCACCGTAGATGATCAACTCGGCATTGACGTGCATGAAGAAGTTTCTTTCCGAACCAACGCCGAAGGATGCTCCAAACGGGCTGGAGAGGCTGGTCGGTGGCACGGACCACTGACCGCTGGTGACGTGTTCCTGCAACTGCCGTTTGAGGATTTCGGTGATCTCAAAGGAGCCAACCTGAATCCTGCGGATCATGTCATTGCGCATGTAATCGAGCATTGCCTCGTGAGCGTCGTCGGAAAGATAACGTCCGACGAAGGTCTGGAAGGGGAATGGGTGACCGAGGGCTTCCAGACGGGCGAGAGCTTCGGCAAGGTCTTCGCCGGGGAGCATGAGATCCCGTACCATTTCCCAGAGTTGCTGGAAGGTGAAGTTGAACGGGATGGTAACGAAATCGGCGTGGGTCTTCCACGAAAGGCTGTCTCGTGGCGTGGTGGCCAGACCGGAGCGGGTGACGACTTCAAAGCCGCCATCCCAGCGGTAGTAACCGATCTCGGAGTAAAAGGCTGAGTCGGGTTCATTCACATGGATGACCCACTGCCGGGTGCCGTTATGGATTTGGATCTGTTGAACCCGATCACCGGCGGCATGATAAATCTGAAGGAAGACTTTCCGATCATGAGCGGCATTTTCGGCTTCCTGAAATTGCTCCCAGGCTAAATCCCAGTAGGCAAAGAGGTAGTGAGGGTCACGGGAGGTAAGAAAGAGTTTTTTCGTTCCATAAACATCCGGCAACTCGCCGAGGTATTCATAGGCGGGCGGTTCTTGGGGAGGCGGGGTCTCGGAAGAGGGTTTGAGGTCGAATTTATGCGCACTCGTATCGATGGGAAGGGGGGCCAGCCGCAGGCGGGGAGCGTTTTCAGAAGTGCTGGAGGAAGAAGAGAGGACGTTCGGATAGCCTGCAAAGGTCTTCGGATCGGGAGTTTTCCCCGTTTTTCTAGCAGTTGAATTTTTTTCTTTTGAATTAGGTTTTTCTTTACTCATATGAATACTTCCCCTATAATTTAACCTTTTGGCCTTTGTTCGCTCGTGCAATATGAGACATAGTGAGAATGTCTCATCTTGGCAAGATGGAAGTTGAATTCTTTTTTGGTTATTAGAGACACTTGTTTTTTTAGTAGGATATCGGCAGCTTGTCCTTCCCCTACAAAGTGTGCCATCCTCCACAACGAAAGAACAGTACAACAAAACATGCTGGCTAAAAGAATCATCCCTTGTCTTGACGTCACAGGCGGACGAGTGGTTAAAGGTGTAAGGTTTTTAGAACTTCGCGACGCGGGCGATCCGGTCGAGTGCGCCCTTGCTTATGAAAAGCAGGGAGCGGACGAATTGGTTTTTCTCGATATTACCGCCTCCAGTGACGGGCGGGCGACCATGCTCGATGTCGTGAGTCGGACTGCGGAGCAGGTATTCATGCCCTTGACGGTGGGCGGTGGAATACGCTCTGTTGCAGAAGTGCGCGCCATGTTGCAAGCGGGAGCGGATAAAGTCAGTGTGAACACAAGCGCGGTTCAACGTCCGGAATTGATCCGGGAGGGAGCTGAAGCATTTGGGAGCCAGTGCATGGTTCTCGCTGTGGACGCCAAGCGCAAGCCCTTGGGCGGTTGGGAAGTTTACACCCACGGGGGGCGCACTCCCACGGGAAAGGATGCCGTGGAGTGGGTGCGGGAGGGAGAACGCCTCGGCGCGGGGGAAATCCTTCTTACCAGCATGGATGCGGACGGTACGCTTCAAGGCTACGATGTGGAATTGAATCTGGCCGTTTCAAAAGCCGTGAGCGTTCCGGTGATTGCCAGCGGCGGGGCGGGGACATTGGAGCACTTTGCCGAGGTATTGATCCAGGGCGGGGCGGATGCCGTTCTTGCTGCAAGCCTTTTCCACTTTGGCACTTTGACCATTCCCCAAGTGAAAGCATTTTTGGCGGGAAAAGGGATTTCCGTTCGACAAGGGTCAGATGCAGGCTAGAAAGAATTTTTCAGTAAAGGATTCCGAATGATCTTTCCCTCTCTTGAAATATTTCGCGAACTTTCCAAACAGGGGAATCTGATTCCGGTTTACGAAGAACTCATCGCCGATACTGAAACGCCCGTTTCCGCCTATCTCAAACTGGATCAGGGGGAACACACCTTCCTCCTCGAATCGGTCGAAAGCGGTGGTAAATTCTCCCGTTACTCGTTTGTTGGAGCCGAGCCGAGCGTCGTTTTCACCATGCGGGGCAGTGCGGTCACGGTTACTGACAAGTCGGGAACCCGTACGTACGGAAGCACCAAGGGCCCCCTCGGTGAGCTCCAGATGTTGATGAGTCGCTACAAACCGATCACTTTTGGCGAGCTGCCCATCTTTTACGGTGGAGCGGTCGGATTCCTCTCCTACGAATCGGTACGCTTTTTCGAGCCCACAGTCGGAGTCTCCAAGTCGGATCAACTCCTCATTCCCGATTCCTACTTTGTCATCAGCGATTCCATTTTGATCTTCGATCATCAGGAAAGAAAACTGAAGGTCCTGGTCAATGCCTATGTGGAAGGCAACCCGGATCGTGCCTACGCCGAAGCTGTGGCGAAAATCGAACACCTCCTCAACCGCCTCCGTCAGCCAATTGCAAACCGACTCCTTCCCTCTGCCCAGCCGAAAAACCACGTCCTCGATCCACAGGCCAATATGACTCAGGACGAGTACGTGAAGATGACGGAGCGGATGCAGGAATACATCAAGGCCGGAGACATTTTTCAAGTGGTGCCCTCTCAGCGCTTCGCCGTTCCGTTCGAGGACGACCCCATCGAGTTATACCGTGCCTTGAGGGTGATCAATCCTTCCCCCTACATGTTTTGCCTGAAATTTGGCAAGCTCAGCATCGTTGGCTCCTCGCCTGAAGTGCATGTCCGCTGTGAAAATGGAAAGGTCAAGATACGCCCCATTGCCGGGACTCGACCCAGAAAAATACGACCGGAAGAGGATGAACTGATGGCTCGGGAGCTTCTGGCCGATCCGAAGGAACGGGCCGAGCACGTCATGCTGGTCGATCTGGCCCGCAACGATGTTGGCCGCGTCTGTGATTTTCACTCGGTGAAAGTGACCGATTTCATGATCATCGAACGGTATTCCCACGTCATGCACATCGTCTCCAATGTTGAGGGAAATCTAAAGCCGGGTTACAGTGTCTACGATGTCATGAGAGCCACCTTTCCAGCCGGGACGGTTTCGGGATCGCCGAAAGTCCGGGCCATGCAGATCATCGCCGAACTGGAGCCAACCTGCCGCGGGGTATATGCCGGAGCCGTCGGTTATTTCGGGTTTTCGGGAAATCTGGATTCGTGCATCGCCATCCGGACGATTGTGATTCGGGACGGAATGGCGTATGTTCAGGCTGGAGGAGGACTCGTGGCTGATTCAACCCCCATGGGTGAATATCAGGAAAGCGTGAACAAGGCCAAGGCGGCCCTAAAATCCCTCGCGATGGCGAAGGGCTTCTGAAACAGTAAGTATGATTCTGATCATCGATAATTACGATTCCTTCACCTACAACCTCGTGCAGTACTTTGGCGAATTAAACGCCGATCCCGTCGTCTATCGGAACGACCAGATCACACTGGAAAAAATCGTCGGACTGAAACCGGATCGCATCGTCATCTCACCCGGCCCAAAAACCCCGCTGGAGGCGGGCATTTCCAACGATGTCATCCGCGAGATGGGATCGAAGGTGCCCGTCCTGGGAGTCTGCTTGGGACACCAGTGCATGGCGCATGTTTTTGGCGGTGAGGTTGTCCGTGCCGAGCGGCTCATGCATGGGAAAATCTCCCCGATCCTCCACGACGGGAAAGGCGTTTTTCAAGGATTATCCAATCCGTTTGACGCGACCCGTTATCACTCCCTGATTGTTAAACGTGACACCCTACCTTCCTGCCTGAAAATCACGGCGGAGACCGAGGAAAAGGAAATCATGGGCCTACAGCATGAAAGTCTCCCCATTTACGGGGTCCAGTTCCACCCCGAATCGATTTTAACCCGGCACGGAAAGGAACTCCTGCAGAATTTCCTCAAACTCTGATGCGCGAACTTCTTCTTCAACATCCGACTTTTTCCATGGCTGTCCGGCAGTTCGATCTGGTTGCCGACATCCTTCAATTGACACCTACCATCCGTGAGCGGTGCAAATGGCCGAAAAGGATGCTTTCCATCAGTGTTCCCGTCACCATGGAGAGCGGCGAAACAAAGATTTTTATGGGCTATCGAGTCCAGCATCATTGCTCGATTGGTCCGACCAAGGGGGGGCTGAGATATCATCCCGATGTCGATCTCGGCGAAGTGGCCGCCCTGGCCATGTGGATGAGTTGGAAATGCGCCCTCGCCGGGCTTCCTTATGGCGGGGCGAAAGGCGGAATCACCTGTGACCCGCTGACTCTCACCCAGCATGAGTTGGAGCGCATCACCCGTCGCTACACCCAGGAGATGATCCCCTTCATCGGCACTCATGTCGACGTGATTGGACCCGACATGGGTACGAACGCCCAAACCATGGCATGGATGATGGACACCTACTCCACGCATGCGGGATCGGCTGTTCCGAGCATTGTCACAGGCAAGCCGGTGATTCTTGGCGGCTCGCAGGGACGACTGGAAGCCACGGGGAGGGGAGTCTCCTTTCTCATCGGACGGGCGATGGATTATCTGAAAATGTCCGCCGAAAACAGCACGGCCATCATTCAAGGCTTTGGCAATGTCGGTGCCGTGGCAGCCACAGGTTTGACGAAATTCCAAGGCAAGGTCATTGGCGTGAGTGATGCGACTGGGGCGATTTTCCATGCTCGGGGGCTGGATATTGCCGCGCTCAGAAAACACGTTGAAACAACTCGCTCGATTCAAGGTTTCCCCGGAGGAGAAAATATCGATCCCCGCGAACTCATGATCCAGCCTTGCGATGTCCTGATCCCTGCTGCGTTGAGTCGCGCCATTGACGCCGATCTGGCGGCGAAGATCAAATGCCGCATTCTCGCCGAGGGCGCCAACGGTCCGACAACCCCGGAAGCCGATGCCATTTTGGAAAAACGAGAGGATGTCTTCGTCCTTCCCGACATCCTGTGCAATTCGGGTGGCGTCATCGTTTCTTATTTTGAATGGGTGCAGGGATTGCAGAACTTCTTTTGGACGGAAACCGAGGTCTTTGACAAACTTTACCGCATTCTTGATCAGTCATTCTCTCAAATTCTGAAACTCGCCCGCGAACGACAAACCAGTCATCGCATGGCCGCGCTCATGCTGGGGATTCAACGCGTGGCGGAGGCAAAGCAGCTCCGAGGTTTATTCCCATGATTCAGCTTTTGTTGCTCGTTTTTCTCCTTATTCATTGTCCTTGCTCCTCTTCTTTTGCTGAAGATGACACCATAGAAAAAGCCGCGCCGGTGACAAAGACCGCGCCGGAAGAGGATGCTTCCGGAGAGGTCTCCAAAAAAGTGGCCAAGGGAAGGGAAATCACTCTCCGCGATTTTGGTTCGGACGACCTTGGCTTTATCAGCCTGCCCATGGAAGCGCCCCTCTACGGAGTGCTCATCATCCCGGATGGATACGGGCTCACCGATCAGGTAAAGGCATTTTGCGATACCCTCGCCTCTCAACGCGCCATCGCACTTGCCGTCGATCTTTTCAACGGGAAAGTCGCAACGAATGCAGATGACGCTGCCCAGATGCAAAAAGACTTGCGGGATGAGTCTGCAAAACGAATTGTCGCTGCTGGCTTGTGCCTCCTGACGGAAAGCCCGAGGTTGAAAGCGGACAAGGTCGTCGTCGCCACCTTTGGCAGGCAATTCAACCTGGTACTTTCCCCGGACAAGAAAGTGGAGGAAAAAATCGTCGGCGCCACATGGTTTGAACCCGAGGGAACCTTTGATGGCAGACTCTTTCGTAAATCAACTCTTCCCATTCAAATTGTCTCAAGCCGCCTCTCCGTGCCACAGTCCGATTTTATCAAGGCGCTCGAAAAAAACGTCATTCCCGAAAGACAAAAGATCACCTTTGTCGATCTTCACATGGCTCCGCTTGGGTTCGTTCTGTCAGGCAAAGCACTCAAAGAACAAATGACCGCCCGTACACAAGCCATGGATTTCTGGGAAAAATGCGCCAAGGGTGCCTACGTGAAAGAACGCAATATTTTTCAAAAATTCATCGACTCGATTGTTGATTGAGCTTGCCGGGCCTTTCTCCACCCATGAGAATTTTTACAGCCGTCGAAGCCAGCCCGAACGCCAAGGGCCTGGCACAATCCCGGGCATGGGAGCGCAATCTCATCCACCCCCTGAAGGATCTCGGGCATGAAGTCATCCGCTTTGACTTCGACCTTCAGCCCTTCGCCGTCTTCGCCAATCCTGCCTATGAGGAAGATCGCGCCTGGCAGGAAACCCATCGTCCCCGGCTGGAGGAAGCACTCCTGAATCAAATCCGCAAAGCCCACAAGGAATCGGGCCTCAATCTCTTCTTCAGCTATTTCTGGGACGCCCATGTCACCCCCGAAACGATTCAGGAAATCCGGAAGATGGGCATTCCCACCCTGAACTTTTTTTCGAACGGTTCCTTCCAGCTCCACATGGTGGAAAAAGTCGCCCCCGCCTACGACTTCAGCATCATGACGGAATCCTTCCGGATTGATGACTACAAGCGGATGGGGGCACATCCCATCTACATCCCTTTCGCCGCCAATCCCGAATTTTACCGCCCCTGCGATGTTCCCCGGGATTTCGACATCTCCTTCCTCGGCCAGTGTTACGGCGACCGCGTCAACTTCGTCCACCGGATCTGGAGTGAGGGACTTAAGATCGAAGTTTTCGGCCCCCAGTGGTGCGAACGAGCCCGCAAAGAAAACACACTCAAAAAGCGTCTGGGGCGCATAGAACCCCTTCGCACAATCCGCAAAGCCCTTCGCGAGTGGCGCGGCAAGATTTTTAAAGATCGGAAGCCAGTCCCTCCCGGTATCGTCCATCCGCCTTTGGATGATGAAGAAATGGTGCGCCTCTTCAGCCGGAGTAAAATCAACCTCGGCTTTTCCACCTGCGGAGATACCGATGCAGCAACCGAGAGACTTGTCCAAATCCGCCTGCGGGACGTGGAAGTCCCTATGTCGGGCGGCTTCTACCTCGTGGAACGATTTGATGAACTGGCAACCATGTTTGAATATGGAAAGGAAGTCGAGGGCTACTCAACGGAGGATGAACTGCTCGACAAATGCCGCTATTACCTCAGCCACGAAAAAGAGCGGGAGGCCATCCGTAAAGCCGGCTACGAACGCGCCCTGCGGGATCACACTTGGCAACGCCGCTTTGAGTACATTTTCGATCAGATGGGACTCGAAACACGCTAACTGGCACTCTTCTCCCCCGGCTTTTGGAGAGGGCAGATCGTCCGACCATCCAAGTCCTCCAGGCAGTCGTAGAGTTCGATTCCCTTGCAGGTTTTGATAAATTCGATCAGGTGATTGGGGGAGCTCGATTCCAGCTTCAATAATTCCGGCAAAGCCGCCGGATCGCTCGGTGCCAACGGCTGGGGCTCGATCAGCAGAAGATTCCCCAAAAAAAGCAGAAGCGGTGTGAGGATCAAACTGCCAAGAACAATGACGGGAAGAGCGTCGACATACACGGGAAGGTCACGCACGGGAAAAAAATGCGAGCAGAGAAACCATGCAGGCAGTGGAACCCGGAGGAGAAGCACCAGAGAGGCCGCCCCCACCGAAAGCCCGGCGGCAACAATGCCCCACCCCACCCGTGAGTTGATCCATTTTTCGAGTGAATGAATTTTTGTTTTCTTCATCGCCGTGCTTTCAGGTTAATGGGGGAAAAAATACAAGGTGGCAACACAACTTCTTGAGGGCTTCCCTTGACAAATTCCCGGGGTAAGGTTAGCTGCTCTGACCGTGAAAAAACCGACGTTGTTAACCATCTTTCTTATCGTTTTTATCGATCTGGTCGGTTTTGGACTTGTTCTGCCGGTCATTCCCTTCCTGGCCGAGACATATCACTCCACAGGGTGGGGCATCGGCCTTCTCTTTGGCGTTTATTCCCTCATGCAATTTTTACTCTCCCCCTTTTGGGGTGGGCTGTCGGATCGCTTTGGGCGACGCCCGATTATCCTCGCCAGTCTGGCTGGTTCGGTCGCTTCGTATGTGATCTTCACCTTCGCCCATTCCTACGAAATGATCCTTGTCTCCCGAATTGTCGCGGGCATCTGCGGTGCAAATATCGGTGTCGCCACCGCTTACATTGCCGATATCACCGACCATAAAAACCGCGCGAAGGGGATGGGCCTTATCGGGGCAGCCTTCGGAATAGGCTTCGTGCTTGGACCGGCGGTCGGTTTTGGATTGGATTTTCTGGGGGGGATTCAAGCCATCGGCCTGGGCGCGTCGCTCATCTGTCTGGCAAATTTTATCTTGGCAGTCCTCATTCTCCCGGAATCCCTTCCGGTGGAAAAACGGAAACCCAAGGTCGCCTTCCATCCCATGATGTTCCTCTCCGGTTGGGACCGTGCCGTGAAAAGTCCCGCCATACTCCTGATTCTTGCCATTTCATTTTTGCTGAATCTGACATTCACAACTTGGGAAACCACCTTTGCCTTGCTCGTCTCCGATCTCCCCGCCTTTCACTATAACGAGCGGGAGTACATGCCGCTGCTGATTTACGTGGGCATTATCGTGGCTTTCATCCAGGGCGGTGCCATTGGGCGGCTGGAAAAAAAATTCGGCGAAAAAAGTCTTCTGCTGACCGGTGCTTTTCTGACCGGAGCTTCCGTCATCCTGATGCCCTACGCGCCGGGCTTCATTACGCTGCTCGTGCTTCTCTTTTTCTGGGGAGTGGGCATGGCCTTTTCCCGACCCATCATGTCCTCACTCCTTTCAAAGGAAGTGCAAGCTGAAGAACAGGGCGGGATTCAGGGAGTCTCCCAATCCGTTGGGAGCCTGACCCGCATTCTGGCTCCTTTGATCGGCGGCTATCTGTTCGATGTTTATGCCAGCCTTCCCTATTTCATTATTGCCGGACTTTCTTTCGTCGCATTGTTGATGGCTCTTGCCATTAAACCACGGCACTCATCCTAAAAAATCACTGAATCATGCGGGTTGGTAAATCATGAGGGAGTATCCGGCGATGAGGAGGTTGGCCAGAGCAAAGAGGGTGTGGAGTTGGCAGGTGGTTTTGTGAAGTCCTCGATATCTGACTTTGCGGTAACCGTGAGGTCTTTGATGAGTTTCCATTGTTTGTCGATCCAGTCAGTGGCGTGCATATCCTCTTCTATCACCCGTACATATGTATGAGCGAATTTAACCGAACAGCTTCTTAGTCTTTCGTTATGGGCGAATCATCTTGGAGAACGATAGAAGCATTTTTAAGTGCCAGCCGATAACCAGCTTCCGTGAGCTCAAGTTCTTTTTGCGTGGCACGACGCCGCTGGTGACGGCGTTTTACCTCGTCGAGAAGTCGTTCCCAATCGGTCAGGGAGGGGGGGGTATCATAGTCCCATGCTTCGCCTTGGATTTGGAACTGCCACTTGATCATGGCGGAGAAAAAGGTGACGCGGACGCGGCGGCGCCCCCCATCGGGGAGCTTTTCATTCCATTCGAGTGGGCGGTTCATGGGGTCTTGAAGAAACTTTTCATTTGCCGGGAAGGATACATATTAGTCGGATGATCATCAATGCCCTCCGAACATTTTACTTTATTACCCCCGTGATTATTCTGGCGTGGTTTTTGATGGCGCATGACAACATGATGGCGACTCTGACGTACATCAACAAATGGCAGGGGGCAACGGGTATTCTGCATATCAACCCGGCGGATGAATCCACAAGCACATGGGGGGATGCCATGACGGCTGGCCTAAATTCCGTTTTGGGGGCAACCAAAGACTCGGATTGGGGAAATTTCGATGAAAAGATGGGCTCGGATTTGGATCGCATGATTTTGAGTATTGAGAATTACTGGGTCGATCTTCTTGCGACCTTTTTATTTTTTGGCGGCTTTATCCTTTGTGTTTCAAGGAAAAGCTATCGATAAAGCACGACATGGATTCAAAGAACTTATTGATTTTTAGATGATAAGAAAAATATGAGTGGAGAAAACGGAAAAGAGATTATTTATTTTGATAACAATGCCACGACCCGTGTGGCCCCTCCTGTTTTTGAGGAAATGGTTCCTTACCTGACCGAGCATTACGGGAATCCCTCCAGTGCGTATGGTTTTGGCCGACGTGTCAAAGATGCGGTCGAACGTGCCCGCGATCAAGTGGCGGGGCTTCTGGGATGCGAATCGAAGCAGGTGATTTTTACGAGTTGCGGGACAGAATCGGATAACGCAGCCATTCTGTCGGCCCTCCAACTCACCGGGCAGCGCCATGTCGTCACGAGTGCTGTTGAACACTCGGCCATCAAGAATCAATGCGATCATCTGGAACGTCTGGGATATGCCATCACCCATGTGCCGGTTTCATCAGAGGGTTTGATTGATCCGGACGAAGTCGTGAAGGCAATTCGACCCGAAACGGCGCTTGTTACCCTCATGTGGGCGAATAATGAGACGGGGGTGCTTTTTCCCGTGGAGGAAATCGCACGGCTTTGTGCGGAAAAAAATGTGCTTTTCCACACGGACGCGGTACAGGCCGTCGGGAAAATCCCCATTCACCTCAAGGAGAGTTACATTGATTTTCTTTCTCTTTCCGGACACAAGCTTCATGCCCCAAAGGGAGTCGGGGTGTTATTTGCGCGCAAGAGGGCCAAAGTTCTGCCCCATGTCATCGGAGGCGGGCAGGAAAAGGGGAAACGTGGCGGAACGGAAAATGTGGCATCCATTGTCGGACTGGGGAAGGCTGCGGAATTGGCCTCGGAGCATTTGGAACAAGAGCGCTTGAAAGTAAAACAGCTTCGGGACCGTTTTGAAACAACCATTCTCGAAAAGATTCCAGGAACCCGGCTAAACGGACATCGGGAGCAGCGACTTCCCAATACCACCAATATCAGTTTTGACGATGTAGAGGGAGAAGCCCTGCTCTTGGCTTTGGATCGCCGCGGCATCTGCGCCTCGGCGGGTTCGGCCTGCACCACCGGGTCGGTCGAACCTTCCCATGTCCTCCGAGCCATGGGAGTGGAGCATCGCCAGGCTCTCAGTTCCCTCCGTTTTTCCTTCAGCATCTATAACACGGAGAAAGAGGCGGATATAGTACTACCATTCCTTTGCCAGACAGTGGAGGATCTCCGGCTGTCGGCACCTTGCAAGCCTGCAGCCTAACGATTGAACACTACTTTGTCCCATCTTCAAAATATTCTCGCAAGAAGAGGTCGTGTTTCTATCTTGTCTGCAGGTTGACGGCTGGCTTGATATTTTCAGGAATAAGAGCGGCCATTTTATGGAAACGAATACGAAATCCGATTTTTCGACGAAACCTTTGGAAAGCAAAGAACAGACTGCTTCTGAAAAAAAACTGATCCGAGGGAGCTTCATTGTCTCTCTTTTTGTACACGGGTTGATTTTGCTCACGCTGGGCAGCATTGTCATTGATGCTGGCACGGGTCAGAGGACACAGGCCCCCCTGCCGGTAGTGCCTCCCATGGTCGATGTCCCGGAACCTCCCAAGATGGATGAGGGGCCAAGTGATACCGCTAAAACGCACACAGGAGCTTCCACTCCTACGGATGTGCTGGAATTTGATTCTTCTTCAAAGAATATTGGATCATCCGATTTGCCGATGATGAATTCCAAATACTCCTCCTCCCCGAGCCTTTCCGGTCTTCTAAACTCATCTGGGATTTTTTCTAAAAAGAATACGCTCTCCTCGGAGACGGCACCGGATAAGACGGAAAAACATACATTTTTTAATACCAAAAAAATAGATAACGAGAATACATTGACCGCCTATTTGGTGGATCTGAAGCAAACATCTCTTCGCAAGTCTTCAAAAATGAATTGGGGCGAGTATCTCGCTGCGATTCACGGTTATATCCATTCTGATTGGGCGCCTTCATTTTGGGATAAATTTTTCATCCCGAACAAGAGAATGTACGTACATCAGATTTTTGTTCCCGACATGCTTGAAGATGACTACCTCAAATTCTTCGAAGTAGGCAAAGAGGTGAAACCCTCATTTTGGATTGTCCGATATTTCGGGAATATGCAGACGCCCCGGAGCGGTAGATTCCGATTTGTCGGGAGCACAAGTGATATTCTCCTCGTTCGATGGAATAAGCAGCTTGTATTGGACGCCAGCAAGGGGAGTGTTGCCGGTTGGAAACGCCCAGAGCAACCCAAGGTAGGGAAGTATGTTTTTAATCCAAAAGATCCCCAAGTTCCGAAATCCCAAGCCAAGGAACAATTCATTTACGGCGATTGGAATGCCATCGAGCCAGATCACCCCTATCCGATGGAGGTTCTCCTCGGCAGACACAGTGGAAAAAATTTTTACTGCTTCCTGATGATAGAATGGGAGGGATTTCCTCCTGAAATCGATTCGGTGGGCCGTCCGATTTTTCGAATCTTCCAAGTAAATGGAGCGTCACCGGATCACATTGATACAACACCGGAAAATGCCCCCCCGACAAAGCTCTGAAAGGAAAGTAAGATGGCCGCTTCGGTTGTCTTGCCCAAATCCCTCAATTTTTGGCAACGGCACTTTGTTATTTAGCTGAACAGGACATGGCTGGGACAACCTTGGTGGGGTTTTTTATAAATCATGAAGCTCGCATCGAAGGCCGAAATACCATAAAGTATCCGTTGCCATGAGCCGACAACCTGAATCCAACCGACAAGCGGGTACTTTGCAAACGGAAGCTTCGGACAAAAAGATGATCCGGGGTAGCTTTGCCATCTCACTCCTCATACATGGCACTATTTTGCTTTTGGTGGGCAGCATCATCGTCGTCCCGGGAGTGGTGAAGGAAATGAACCGCATTACCACCGTTGCCCCA
>Ga0187810_10000313_pt1 | contig 20163 bp, 21 predicted proteins | sample NC_wetland_sal_i_9_FD_132963 | JGI IMG/M metagenome (GOLD analysis project Ga0187810, IMG submission 132963) | Wetland sediment microbial communities from Neuse River Estuary, North Carolina, USA - ASW_5 | ecosystem: Environmental > Aquatic > Freshwater > Wetlands > Sediment | place: USA: North...
AGCACCGCGCCCAGCTCGAGGTTCTCCAGGACCGTCAGCTGCCCGAATAGCCGGCGGTTCTCCGGCACGATCGCGATCCCGCGGGCGATGCGCTGCGGCACGGGCCAGTTCGTCACGTCCTCGCCCCCCAGCAGCACGTGCCCGGAACGCGGCCGGACGATCCCGAGGATCGTCTTCAGCGTGGTGGACTTGCCCGAAGCGTTGCCGCCCAGCAGGCACACCAGCTCGCCCTCGTCGACGTGCAGCGAGATCCCCTCCAGGATCCGCATCTGCCCGTAGTACGTGGTGACCTGGTCGAGGCTCAGCAGCGCGGCGCTCACTGCGGCTCCTTCAGAGCCGTGGGGTCGCGCCCCATGTAGGCCTCGACCACCGCCGGATGATTCGCCACCGCGTCGAAGCCGCCCTCGGCGATCTTGATGCCGTGGTCGAGCGCGATCACCCGGTCGGAAACGCCGGCGACCACGTGCATGTCGTGCTCGATCACGAGAATCGAGACGTGGAGCTCGTCGCGCAGCCGCCCGATCAGCTCGGTGATCTCGTGGGTCTCGGCGGGGTTCATCCCCGCGGCGGGCTCGTCGAGCAGCAGCAGCCGGGGCCTGGTCCCGAGCGCGCGGGCGATCTCCAGCCGCCGGCGGTTCGCGTACGACAGCGAGTAGGCGGGCTGATCCCAGCGGTACCCGGCCAGCCGCTGGCCGAAGAACGACAGGACGTCCGCGGCCAGCGCCCGCACCTCGCGCTCCTCTCGCCTGGCCCTGGGCAGGCGGAGGATCGACTCCGCAGGCGACGCCTTGGTGCGGCCGTAGGTCGCGGCCATCACGTTCTCGATCACCGACATGTTCGGGAACAGCCGCAGGCTCTGGAAGGTCCTGGCGATGCCCAGCCGGGCGATCCGGTGCGGGGCCTGCCCGGCGATCGACCGCCCGGCGAACCGGACGTCACCGGAGCTCGGCTGGTACACGCCCGTGATCACGTTGAACACCGTCGTCTTGCCCGCGCCGTTGGGGCCGATGAGGCTGACGATCTCCCGGTCGTCCACCTCCAGGTCCAGCTCGGCCAGCGCCTGGAGCCCGCCGAAGCGCAGCGAGAGGCGGTCGAGGTTCAAGATGGGCTTGGCGGACTCTGGGCGCATCTCCGGAACGGCGCTCATTGCGGGTCCCCGCTCATTGCGGGACCTCGACCCGGCGCGTCCCGAGGAGTCCCTGGGGCCTGGCGTTCATCATCACGATCAGGATCGCACCGAGCATGATCTGCCTGGTAACCGAGGGCTGGGCCGCCAGCGCGGTCTCCCAGACCACCGCCGCCAGGTAGAGGGCCGGAACCAGCAGCATCGTCCGCCAGGGCTGCTTGACCTGCACCAGGGCGATCAGCAGGCAGATCAGCACCACGTACCCCCAGTCGCCCAGGGCCTGGGGGCTGGCCGGGATGATGACCCAGTTGCGCACCGCGGCGCCGAGCCATCCGGCCGACTGGGGGGCGCCCGAGACCGCGCTGACCGAGATGGCCCTGGCGATCGCGTGCGCGGCGAAGCCCAGGCCGACGGTGGCCGCGACCACAAAGCCAAGCCGGCGCCACGGGCGCAGCTTGACCAGCAGGGTCAGCAGGATCAGGCCGTAGAACAGGTACCCGGAGTAGGTGGCGTTGCGCAGCAGCCCGTCGTAGATGACCATCACCACCAGGGCGCCGGTGGCCGCGCCGGCGATGCTGCCGACGCCGCCGAGGACCAGCGCGGCGTAGACCAGGATCAGGATGGGCGTATCGAAGTCGGTCGGGAACACGCTGATCTGCTGCGCGGCGAAGATGGTGCCCGCCAGCGCCGCGACGGCGGCGCCGAACGCGAACGCCATCAGTTTCACCCGGTTGACCGGGATCGTCATCGACGCCGCGGCCAGCGGGTCCTCGCGCACGGCCCGCCAGGCTCGCCCGGTGCGTGAGGTGTCGAGCAGCCGCAGGACCGCCATCACCACCACGGCGAGGATCACGAGCAGGTAGTAGTAACCCGTGTTGCTCGAGACGGAAAGCCCGAGGCTGTGGATCGTGTCGATCCCGACGATCCCGTTGGGGCCGCCGAGGACGCCCGGCGTCACGTTGTTGGTGAACTCGACGAACGCCTCGCCGAAGAACAGCGTGACGATCGCCAGGTAGTCACCGATCAGCCGCCGGGACGGCCAGCCGACCAGCAGCCCGAGCACGGCGGCGGCGATCATCACGAGCGGTATGGAGACCAGGGCCGGCAGGTGGATGCCGTGGGACCCGATCTGGTTCGAGGACACCAGCGCGAACCCGTAGGCGCCGAAGCCGTAGAACGCCACGTAGCCGAGGTCGAGCAACCCGGCCCAGCCCACGACGATGTTCAGCCCGATGGCCAGCAGCAAGACGTCCAGGGTGTCGATCCCGACCTGCAGCTGGAACCCGCCGAGGCCCAGCGACGGCGCCACGGCGCCGGCCAGGCCCGCGACCGCGAGCTTGGGCCAGAAGCCGATCCGCTCGAACTGGCGCTGCGCCTGGCCAAGAAAGGACGGCAGGTACTCGCGCCGGTGGGCCTGCCTGGCCACCCACTCGTCCGCCCCGACCTGCGGTCCCTGGGCTTCGAGGCTCACGACGTCATACCTTCTGCAGCTGGGCCTGGCCGAGCAGGCCGCTGGGCCTGACCAGCATCACCGCGATCAGCAGCCCGAACACCAGCAGGTTGGTGTACGTCGAGGAGATATAACCGGTGATGAAGGACTCGGCGATACCGATCAGCAGACCGCCGAGCATCGCGCCGGGAATGGATCCGATGCCGCCGACCACGGACGCGGTGAACGCCTTGAGGCCGGCGATGAAGCCGATCGTGGAGGTCACCTGGTTGAACAGCAACCCGGCCATCACGCCCGCGACGCCCGCGAGGGCCGAGCCGATGAAGAAGGTCGCCGCGATCGTGAAGTTCACGTTGATGCCCAGCATCTCGGCGGCCTCGCGGTCGACCGCCACGGCCCGCATCTGCTTGCCGAGCCTGGTCCGGTTGACCAGCTGCCGCAGGCCGACCATGAGCAGCAGGCCCAGCACCAGGACCATGATCTGCACGCTGTCGATGGTGACCGACCCGATCTGGATGCCGCTGGACAGTGAGATGAAGTCCGAAGTGTTGTAGATCCGGTACTGCGCGCCGAACAGCAGCAGGGCCGAGTTCTCCAGGAAGAACGAGATCCCGATCGCGGTGATCAGCGGCGCGATCCGCGGTGCGTTGCGCAGCGGCCGGTAGGCGAAGCGCTCGATCGCGACGCCCAGGCCGCCGACCAGCCCGGCCGCCAGCACGAACATGATCACCAGGAGCAGCGGCACGGGGATGTCCACGTGGGCCGCGCCGCCGAACCACCTGATCACGAAGAAGCCGATGTACGCGCCGACCATGTACAGGTCGCCGTGCGCGAAGTTGAGCAGCTTCAGTACCCCGTACACCATCGAGAAGCCCAACGCCACCAGCGCGTAGAGCGCACCCGTGGTGATGCCGTTCACCAGTTCCTGGAAGAAGAAGGTCAACGCGGGGTCCTGTCCGCCCTAACGCCCCCGGCGGCGCGCCCCTGGGAACGGGGGGCGCGCCGCCGGAAAGCTAACCGGGTATCAGCTGGCCAGCTGCGTGGAATTCAGCAGGTAACTACCCGCTGTGTTGATCTTGAACAGGAAGAACTTCCCGTTGACCAGGTCGCCGTTGGAGTCGAACTGGATCGGCTGCCCGAGGATCGAGGTCGGCTCGTTGGTGGTCTTGATCGCCGCCAGGACGTTGGCGCGGCTGGGGGTCTGGCCGGCCTTGCAGACCGAGGCGATCGCCTCGTCGATCACGTGCTGGGCCGCGAACACGGGCGGGCCGAACGTGCCGAACGACCCGTACTTCGCCTTGGCGGCCGCGACGATCGAGGCGTCGGCGGCGATCCCGGTGATGTCCGGACCGAACGACGACACGTACGAGCCGGCGATCGAGAACGTGCCCGGGGAGAACAGGCCGTCCGTGCCGAAGATCACGGCGTTCTTGTGCTCCTGGGCCAGGTCCTTCCCGAACTGCTGGGCGTTGGCCGCGACCTGCCAGGGCAGGACCACGACCGAGGTGTCGGCCGTGACCTTGGCTACCAGCGAGGAGAAGTCGGTCACCTTCTGCGAGACCGACTCGTGATCCACCTTGATCCCGGCCGCCGCGAAGATCGGCGTCATCTGCGCCACCAGGCCAGTGGAGTAGGCCTCCTGGTCATCGACGATCATCAGGGCCTTCGGCTTCAGGTTGGCCACGATGAAGTTGGCGTCCTCCGGCCCCTGCACGCTGTCCTTCGACACGACCCGGAAGAACGTCGGGTACTTGCCGGTCGTGAGCGTCGCGTTCGTCGCCGACCCGGAGATGAAGGCCAGCCCCGCCCGGGCCATCAGGGGACCGACGGCCTCGACCTCCTGGCTGCCGGCCGGGCCGACCACCGCCAGGATCTTCGCGTTCGAGGTGAACTGCTGGGTCACGGTCGTCGCGATGGACGGCGTCAGCTGCGTGTCGCCCTGGACGATCGAGATCTGGGTGTGGTTGGCCGCGTTGTCCATTGACACCGCGAGCTCCGCAAAGTGGAGCTGCTCCTGTCCGAGGTTGGCCACCGGGCCGGTGAGCGGCCCTTCCATGCCGGTCGAGGCCACGCACGCCGTGGTGGCGGCGCTGCTGCTGCTCGTGCTGGTGGTGCTGCTGCTACTGGAGCTACTGGAGCTACTGCAGCCAGCCACGACGAGCGTGCCGACCGCCGCTACGGCGATGATCACGCTTTTTCTCATTGGGTATGCCCCTCCAAATATTCGGGATCTCATTTACTGCCTCAGCTGCTCTAGCTGCGAAGACTCGCGTCGAGCGTTATCTCCGTGCCGGTCAGGGCCCGCGCGACCGTGCAGTCCTTAGCGCGGGCCGCCAGATCCTGGAAAAACGCCTCGTCAACACCGGGCACGTCGCCGACGGTACGCAGCTCGATCCTGGTGATGTTGAAGGCGCTGCCGACCTGAGCGAGCGTCACCCGCGCGGTGGTGCTCAGATCCTGCGCGGGGTGGCCCGCCTCGCCCAGCAGGCTGGCGAGCGACATCGTGTAACAGGCGGCCTCGGCCGCCCCGAGTAGCTCCTCGGGGTTGGTCGCCCGCTCGTTTTCCTCGACGCGGGCCCTTAGCGAATAGGGTCCCTCGAAGGCGCCACTGCCAAGCGTTATCCGCCCGGCACCTTCCGACACCGAGCCTTGCCAGCTGGCCTGCGCGCTTCGGGTGACGCGAAAACTCAAGTGGGCTCTCCTGCCGACCGGGATTTGGGCTGATCAAACGATGCGCTGCCCGCGCTGGCTATGGGAAGCACTTTTGAGCTTTGCCTGGCAGTTGTGATTCGATCGCAATGTGGGGATCTCCGGTGCCTACGTAAAGGGAGCAGCCGATGACCGAAATAATCCGACCTGGCCTAGACATTACCGCCGTCCGCGATCGCTTTTCGTCCCTGCAAAACTTTGCCTTCCTTGACGCCCCGGGCGGCTCCCAGGTGCCCGACGAAGTGGGCGAGGCGATCGCGCGGGCGCTGCGCGAGGCCAGTGCCAACCTCGGCGCGGGCTACGCCACGAGCCTGCGGGTCAAGGCCATCCTCGAGGAGGCCGAGAGCAAGGCGGCCAGGTTCCTCGGCTGCGAACCCCACGAGGTGATCTTCGGGCCGAACATGACCTCGCTGAACTTCACCCTGTCCCGGACCGCGGCCCGCGGCTTTCGCCCGGGCGACGAGATCCTGGTGTCCAGCCTGGATCATGACGGCGGCGTCGCGCCGTGGCTGGAGGTCGCGCAGGACACGGGCCTGGTCGTCCGGCACGTGGAACTGAACGACGACACGACGTACGACTTCGACGACCTGCAGAGCAAGCTCGGGCCGCGGACCAGGGTCGTCGCGTTCGCGTGGGCGTCCAACGCGATCGGCACGGTGACCGACGCCCGGCGGGTCTGCAAGCTTGCGCACGACGTCGGCGCGCTCGCGTGGATCGACGCGGTCCACTACGCGGCGCACGAGCCGATCGACGTCCGGGACGTCGGCGCGGACGTGCTGCTCTGCTCGCCCTACAAGTTCTGCGGGCCCCACCTCGGCGTCGCCTACGGGCGGGCCGAGGTCATCGAGCGCTGGCGGCCGTACAAGGCGCGCCCGGCGCCGACGAGCCCGCTCGGTCGGCGTTTCGAGACCGGCACGCAGTCCTACGAGCTTCTCGCGGGGTTCAACGCCGCCCTCGACTACCTGGACTCGATCGGGGGCTTCGCGGCGATCGTGCCCTACGAGCGCGCGCTGGGCCAGCGCTTCCTGGACGGGATCTCCGACGCGGTCACCGTGTACGGGCTGCCGGGGATGGAGGGCCGCGTGCCGACCTTCCTGATCAACGTCGAGGGCGTGCCGGCCGAGGACGTCGCGGTGAGGCTGGCCGCGGCCGGGATCGGGGTCTGGGCGCACGACTCGTGGTACTCGCTGAACCTGTACCAGCGCCTCGGTTATGCGGACAAGTCGGTTCGCGTCGGCTTCATCCACTACAACACCCCGGGTGAGGTCGACCGGCTGATCGAGGCCCTCGAGGAGGTACGCCGTCCCTAGCCGTCCGCGCCGTCAAGGATCTCGGCCAGCTTGCTGAAGTTGATGTTGCCGCCCGAGACCACGCACACGACCTTCCCCGGCCCGGCCCTCCCCGCCAGCGCGGCGGCGAGGGCGAGCGCGCCGGCGCCCTCGGCGATGACCCGGACGCGCTCGGCCAGGAGGCGGACGGCCGCCGCGACGTCGGCGACCGGGACGGCCACGGCGCCGTCGACGAGCGGCGCGACCAGCGGCCACATGCTGTCGAGCACGCGCCGGCTGCCGGAGCCGTCCACGAACGAGGGATGGTAATCCACATCGGCCGGGTGCCCGGCGGCCAGCGCCGCGGCCAGGGCGGCCGCGGTCTCCGGTTCGGCGGTGAAGATCTTCGTGCCGGGCCGCAGCGCCTTGACCGCGCTGGCGATGCCGACCGTCAGGCCGCCCCCGCCGTAGGGGATCACGACCGCGTCCGGGTCGGGCAGGTCCTCGAGGATCTCCAGCCCGATCGTCCCGTTCCCCGCCATCACCCCGGGGTCCTGAACCGGGTGCACGAACAGCCCCTCGATCCCGTCCACGCGGCCGGTGACGATCACGTTCCACCAGTCGTCGTAGGGCAGCTTCACGACCCGGCCGCCCAGGCGCTCGATCGCTGCCAGCTTCGCCTGCGGGGCGTGCTCGGGGACGGCGATCGTCGCAGGAACGCCGAGGGCGCGAGCCGCCCAGGCGACACCCTGGGCCATGTTCCCGGCGCTGGCGGTGACCAGCCCCTTCGCCCGCTCGCTGGCCGGCGCGAGCAGGACGGCGTTCGTCGCACCGCGGATCTTGAACGAATTGACCGGCTGGAGGTTCTCGAGCTTCAGGTAGATCTCGGCCGGGCCGTCGACGTACAGGCGCACCAGCGGCGTCCGGATCGCCGTGCCCGCGATCCGGCGCCTCGCCGCTTCGATGGCGGATAGCTCGATCACAGCTCGACCTCCGTGCCGAGCCCGCGTTCCCTCGCCACCTTGACCGCGAGCTCGGCCGCCGCGAGATCCTCCACGGCGAGGCCGAGCGAGCGGAACAGCGTCAGCTCGCCGTCATCGCGGCGCCCCGGCGCGAGACCCGCCAGCACCTCGCCGAGCTCACCGCGGACGTGGTCGATCCCGGTGATCAGGCCCTCGCTGACCGCGAGCGCGAATTCGCCCGCCTCGTGGGAAAGTGATTCGCGGCTGTCGCAGAACAGCGCGCTGGCGGCGACGGTGGCGGTGTCAATCTCGCGCGCCTGGGGGGTGCTGGCGCCGACCGCGTTGACGTGGGCTCCGGGCTCGAGCCACGCGTGCCGGAGCACCGGCTCCCGCGCGCTGGTCGCCGTCACGACGACGTCGGCCCCGCGGACCGCGTCCTCGGCGCTTTCGGCCACGCTCACCGATGCCCGCCCGGCGCCGACCTGCTCCACCAGCGCCCTGGCGTGCGCGGCGGTGGGCGCGTAGACGCGCACCTGCTCGAAGCCGCGCACGTGCGCGAGGGCCCGCAGGTGGGCTCGCGCCTGCGTCCCCGCCCCGAGGATCGCGAGCGTCCGGGCCTCCTGCCGCGCCAGCAGGCCGGTCGCCACCGCGGTGACCGCGGCGGTGCGGACCGCGGTGATCGCCGAGGCGTCCAGGATCGCGGTCGGCACGCCGGTCTCCCCGTCGAACAGCGTCACGAGGCCCTGGTGGGCGTCGAGGCCGCGCGCGGGATTGCCGGGGATCACGGTGACCGTCTTGAGCGCAAAGACAGCAGAGTGGTCCGGCTGCGGCCCGCGCCAGGCGGGCATCAGCCCGAGGAACCCGGCCGCGCCGGGCGCCAGCATCACCGAACGCAGCGGCATGTACGTCGCGCCCCGGGCGTGCTCGGTGAGCACTTTGGTCATGGCCTGAGCGCACGCCTGGAGCGGGAGCGCGGCCAGCACCTCGCGGTGGCCGAGGACGAGCGCGCGCATCACGCCACCGCGCTCTCGACGGCGGCCCGTTCCTCGGGTGACAGTGGATGCATCAGCGCCTCCCTAACCGGCGCCAGGTGCTCCGGGCGGCCGGGACCGATCACGATCTGGGTCACGCGCTCGTCGGCCAGCAGCCAGGCGAGGGCCAGGCCAGCGAGCGAGATGCCGCGCTCGGCGGCCATCTGCTCCAGCCTGGCGAGCGCGTCGAAGGTCCGGTCGTTGACCAGGCCCCGGTACGGCTCGGGCCGCTGGGTCATCCGCGAGTCGGCCGGGAACGGCTGGCCGCGGCGGTACTTGCCGGTGAGCCAGCCGCCGGCGAGCGGGCTGAACGCCAGGTACGCCACTCCGCGCTCCGCGCACAGCGCCAGGACGTCCCCCTCACCCCGGCGCGTCAGGAGCGAGTAGCTGTTCTGGATGGCCTGCGGTACGCCCGCCTCCAGCGCGGCGGCCAGCTGGGGAGCGCTGAAATTGCTGACGCCGTAGGCTCCGATCAGGCCCTTGGCCTGGGCCTCCGCCATCGCGCCGAACGAGGCCGCCAGCGGCACCTCGGGGTCGAACTCGTGGGTCAGGTACAGGTCGACCCGATCGACACCCAGCCGCTCCAGGCTCGTGCCCAGCTGGCGGGCGATCCGCTCGGGCCCCAGGCCGTGATCCGCCCCGGCCTCCATCGGGTTATACGTCTTGGTCGTCAGCTGGGGCCGGACCCCGCGGGACCGGATCCAGCGGCCCATCCAGCGCTCGCTGCGCCCGCCGCCGTAGGCGTCGGCCGTGTCGAAGTGCGTGAGGCCGGACGCCCAGGCCGCGTCCATCAGCTCGAACGCCTGATCCTCGGTCAGCCCCCGCCCGAAGAACGCCGGCGACGAGCCGATCCCGCCGAAGTTGCCGCAGCCCAGCGCGATCCTGGAGATCTTCGGAGCGGCCGTTGACATAGCCGAACAGTTTAGAGCCCGGCGCGACTTTCCCGCCGCACCGGGCTCGTGCTCTTTTATTTTGCCGAACGGCGGTTGGTTCCCGCCCCTAGTGACCGATGAAGGGCGTGCATAGTGGCCTGCCGAAGCCGTGCCGGGCGGGCAGTTCGATGCACGCCTGCGCCTTGGTCTCCGCCACGCCCACCATCCTGGTCTCCTGCCATTGGGTGGTGAACGTCTCGCGCTCGGTCGAGGAGACCTCGAGCGCGTGGGTCCCCCGGTCGTAGATCCAGAAGATGGCGCCGTCCGGGCGGTTGGTGTCGGTGACCGTGGCCCACTCCGACTGGCAGCCCGAGCTGTACCGCAGGCGCAGCGTGACGCGCGTATGGCGCAGTCCGTCGTAGATCGACAGCGCGTAGACCGTGGTGGCGTCGCTGCTGCAGCCCTGAGCCTGAGCCCACTTGCCGATGCAGCCGTACCCGTGGCAGCCGTACCACGTCGAGGCCGAGGCGGGGGTGGCCGTGACGGCCGTGGCGGCCAGGGCACCGCCGGTGAGCGCCGCCGCGCTCACGACCCCGACAAGCGCGTTCCGGATCCTGGTTGAAGCTCGCATGCAGTGCTCCTTCGTTAGGCCGACGCCGCCCCTGCGAGCGGCTCGTGTCCTTTAATCTGCGCAGAGCCACTGATGGGTTGCTTTGGCCTTCTGCTGAGGGAGCTGCAGGTTTCCTGTGGTTATGCACGCATCCCTGTGGTTACGCACGCATGCCTGTGACGTCGCTGGGCGCATCACCTGAAACGGCTGAGATCAATTGATCGACATTCTTGACGATTTCCTGGTAAGCCTCTTCCCGGTACCCCAGCTGTTCCGCTTCGGTCCGGGCGATCCGGCCTGGTTCGCCTATGTCGGCGACCGACCAGATACGCGGGCTACCGGGAAAAGTCACGATCTGCAGGGCCTCGTCATAAACCCGCCGATTCAGGCAGACGGTAATGTCGGATTCCGCCAGCCGCGCTTGCGTCAGCTGATCTCCGTAGTCGGCCTTGGCGAATTCCCGTATGCCGTGCTGCCCGAGAAGCTCGAGCGTCATCCCGTAGTAGACCAGGTTCTTCGACTTATGTGATGCCGCCACCGTCCCGCTGGAAAGAACGCTCCAGCCCTCAACCCCGACCGAGCTCAGGTATGCTTCGGCGATAATGCTCCGGAACGAGTTGCCCCGGCATATGAAGTGAATAATCATCCCTATTATGCTAGCAACCTCGCCGTTTGGCGTACAACATCGTGACGGTTAACGGGGATAGTCTAGATTCCGAAAACCGCCAAGCGCGGCCCCGGCCAACCTGGCTGCGGCCGGTCAGCGCATCGCGCGGCTGGACGAAGCGCTGGGCATCATCAAGAGCTTGCTGGCCGGAACGCCGGTCCACCACACGGGCGATTTCTACCGGATCGACGGGCTGGACCTCGACGTCCTTCCCGCGCCGCGGCCGAGTTCGCCCCGGCTGCTGGTGGGCGCGGGCGGGCCGAGCGCCGGGATCGGTTCGGCCTGTCGTATCTGGTGGCCGGCGAGGACAGCCTGCCCGCGCTGGCCGAGATCATCGGCGGTCTGTAGGTCAGGGATAACCCGCATGCCTTCGGGCCACATATCAGGGTACGAACCGGGCTGATCCCGATCGACTGCGGCCACCGTCGAAGGCAGCCTTAAAGCATAAGCAGCTGACCTGAATGGAGACCGATCACCATGTTCGGGATTATCGCCGTGGCCCTCCTCGCCCTCGTGGCCCTTATCGTCCTCGGCGTTGTCGTGCACCTGTTGTTCTCGCCCTGGCTGCTGGTGGTGGCCATCGCGCTCGTGGCCTGGATCAAGTTCGGGCCGCGCCGCTCCCGCCGGTAGCCCCGGCGCCTGATCACCCGCCGTCTGGCCGGCCCCCGTGCCCCAGCCAGACGGCGTTCTAGCGCCCCGGCCGGTCGGCCGGCTGCCAGAGGCGGAACGTCGCACCCTGGTCGTCGGTGCAGTCGGCGAGCAACCCGAACAGCCTGCGCGTGGGCTCGCCCGCGTGGCCGCCCGCCGCCCGGACCCGCTCGACCGCGGCCGCGATGTCATCGACGCGGTAGGACGGCTGCACCTCGGATTCCGCGCCCCGCGACGGCAGGATGCTCAGCGGCGGCGTGGTCTCCTCGGTGCGCCACGCGCCCTGGTGAGCAGGGGAGAAGGGGACCTGCAGCACGGCCTCGTAAAACTCCCGGGCCCGGTTCGGGTCCGGCGCCGCGATCGTCACGTTGGCGACGTCCCCCTGGCGCAGCCTGCCGGGAGGTCGGTCGGGGTCGGTTGGTCGGGCAAGTACAGCTCGCGCCGACCGCCTGAGCAGTATCCAGCGGTGGCCGAAGGGGTCGACGATCACCGAGGCGCGACCGTAGGGCTGCTCCGCCGGCTCCCGTTCCACCGCGGCGCCGCCGCGCCGGGCCCGGTCGGTACTCGCGTCCACGTCGTCGACCTCCAGGTGGAGGGAGTGGCTGAACGTGGCGGGGGAGTCGGGTGCGCGCACGGGCACGTCGGGCCACAGGTCGGAGGCTTCGGCGAACATCAGCACCGCGTCGCCCAGGCCGAGCTCGGCGTGGCCGATCGTGCCGTCCGCGTTGACGTGAAGCTCGCCGCGGCGCTGCGCGCCGAACACCTCGACGTACCAGTCCAGGGCGCGCCGGGCGTCGGACACGACGATGTAGGGGGTCAGCGCCGGCGGCCAGGCTGGCTCGCGCTCGACCCGGGTCGGGACGGTCTGCTGGGACATGGTTCCTCCTGGGTGCGCGAAGACCTCCCGGGTCAGCCGCAGGCGCAGCCGTCCGGCGAAGCCGGGGTCGGGATCGACCGGCGTCACGGGCTCGCGCAGCGCCTCGAACGGATCGGTCATCGCGAGCCCTCCTCTGTTTCGTAGATCTGGCGGAACGCGGCGCGGGCCCGCACCAGCAGCGCCTCGGTGGCGTGCAGGGTGCGGTCCAGGTGCCTGGCTACCTCGGGCACCGCCAGCCCGTCGAGGTAGCGCAGCGTGAGCGCGGCCCGGTGGTGCGCGCCGAGGCGGTCGAGCACCTCGCGCGCCCGGATCCGGTCGACGACCGAGTCCCACGGGTCCTCGACGTTCGCCGGCTCGCCGTCCAGCAGGCGCAGACCGCGCTGCTCCCGCTCGGCCCGCCGCCAGTGGTCGGCGAGCTTGTGCCGGGCCACCCCGATCAGCCACGGGATCGACGGTTCTGGCGCGCCCGGCCTGCGAGCCGCGTGGACCGCGGCCAGGAACGACTCGGCCGTGAGGTCCTCGGCCAGGCCCGTGTCGCCGCAGCGGGCCAGCAGGTAGCCGTAGACGTGCGGCAGCGCATCGTCGTAGAGCTCCAGCAGCCCGAACGCCGGGTCGGGCCGCACCTGTGGGTGCGTCACACCCTTATCGTCGTCCGGGCGGCCGGTCCTCCGACGGGCTGTCGGCGAGCGATTTCAGGAAGGCGCGCAGCGCGGTCACCCCGGTGAACAGGTGGCCGGTGATGCCGAGGGCCTCCGCGCCGCGGACGTTCGGCTCGCGGTCGTCGATGAATACGGCCTCGGCGGCGCTGATGCCCAGGCCATCCAGCGCGTGCCGGTAGATCTCGGGCTGCGGCTTGAGCAGGCCGAGTTCGCCGCTGACGTAACACGCGGCAAAGAAGTCCGCGAGCGGGCCACGTCGGAAATAGCTGCCGTAGTCCGCGCCCGCGTTGGACAGCAGCGCCAGCCTGGTGTGGCCGGCCTTGAGGTCGGCGAGCACCTCGATGGTGCCCGGATTGATAGGCAGCCAGCTGCGGAAGTCCGCGGCCCACAGCTCGAGCACCCGTGCGTCGTCCCAGCTGGCGCCCACGTCGTGGGCGATCGCCCGCCAGTACGCGGATACGCCCGCACTGCCACGATCCAGGTCGGCCCGGTGGGCGTGGTAGGCCCGCCAGAACGGCTCGCCGTCGCGGCCCATCCCGGCCAGGCCGGCGATCACGTCCAGGTCGGCGGCCGATTGCGGCAGCGTGATGACCCCGCCGTAATCGAAGATGACGGTCCGGCCCGGCAGCCAGATGGGGGCAACGGTCACCCGGGAAAACTACCCTCCGCGCGCGCATCCCTCGTCATTCGCGTTCCACCACGACAATCCCGCGCTTCGGCGTCCACGACTCGATGACCAGCAACGACGCTTCCGGGTTCAGCCGGGTGATGACGACCTCGGAAATGTCGGCCAGGAACAGAGTTCCGTCAGCCTCGTCCTCGACCGGCCCGGCGGGGACCGCCCGCCCCGCGATCTTCGCCTCGCCCGGCCACTGCGCCTCCTGGCCCTCCTGCGGGTGGAACGTCGGGCCGTGCAGGGCAAACCTGGGATCCCGCCGCAGGTCCGCGCCCTTGCGCGCCCCCGCCATCGACCCGAACCTGAGCTCGCCGTCGGCGAACTCGCACTCGATGCCGGAGATCCGCGGCGAGCCATCGGCGCGTGTCGTCGCGATCGTCTTGTGCCTGCCCGCGTCGAACAACCGCCGCACCCGCGCCGCGAACTCGGGCTCCGCCTGCTCCACGTCCTTCCACGCTGCCATAGCCGCCAGTATGCGCCCCGGCGCGCCCCGGGCTCAGTTATCCCACTGAGTCGTCATCGCCGGTGCCGCGTGGATGCACACCAGCCGGGCCGGGCCGGGTCCGGTGTTGGTGAACCCGTGCGGCACCCCGGCCGGGCCTAGTCATCAGCGTTCACGTGGTACATCGATCAGGCCTCGCGGGGGATGAGGTCGACGGCGTGGACCGCGGCGGCCAGGGCGGCCGCGTGGCCGGTGCGGGCGTGCACGTCGGCGGCGGTGTCGGCGAACTTGATCACGTGCTCGTCGCCGTGGGCGACGGCGCGGGCGAAGGTCTCCTCGGCGGCGCCCGGCCCGGTGGGCGCCGGGGGCAGCGTCTCGGGCGGCGCAGGCTCGGGCGCGGCGTAGATGGCCGTGAGCGCCGCCGCCGCCTCCCAGGCCGCGACCGCACTCGGGGCCCACAGGTCCTGGCTCAGGGCGGGCAGCGTGCGCAGGATGGCGGTAGGCGCGGTGGCCGCGTGCACGAGCATGGTCGGGTTCCCGTGGCCGTATTCCAGGTACCTGAAGACCGCGGCGTCGGCCAGCCCGGCCAGCCACGCCGTGACCTGCTCCGGCGACCCGGTGATGAGCGGTGCGGAGCGCACGGCTGACCAGCCGGCGAGCCCGGCCAGCCGGGGGAGGCGATTGCGGAACCCGCCCGTCTGATCCGCGACCCGCCCGACCGCGGCCAGTGCGGCCGCGGGAGCCAGGGCCCGGGTCGGCGGCCCGGCCGGCGCGCCGGGGATGGGCTGCCAGCGGGCCGCCCAGTAGGCCAGGCCGTGGGCCAGTTCGGTGACGTGGACCTCGTCCTCGCCGTCGGTCAGCAGCGCCCGGACCGCGTGGCCCACGCGGATGACGCCGTGGGTGGCGGACGCGGCCACCCCGGGGAGCAGGCGCGGCCACCACGTACCCAGGATCTCCCGCCACGGCTGCCCGGCCGCCTCCCGGCAGAAGAAAACGGTCCAGTCGGCGATGCGCCGCGGGTCACCGAGCGCCTCGGCCCAGTCGGCGCCGACCGGCGCGGTGCCGATCGGGAAGTCCTCGAGCTGCCTGATGTAGCCATCCAGCCACGGGCCGACGTCCTCTTCGTGGCCGTGGCGGGCCATCGCCTCGGCGGCCATCGGGCCGTGGTTGGACAACCAGCCGTCAAATTCCGGCCCGGTCCGGTGCAGCCGCTGGTAGGCCTCGTCCAGTATTCCTGCCGTATCGGATGTCACCTGATGTCCTCCCGGCCGACCCTGATGACCACCTTGCCTGGGGGCCGATCGCCGCGCTTGGCCAGGAAGGCGTGCGACAGTTCGCCGAGCTCGAAGACCGCCGATACGACCGGGCGTAGCTGCTCCTGGTTGATGAGGTCAGCTAGTTCTCGCAGTTGGACGCCATCGGGCCTGACCACGAAGTACACGCTGCGGACGTCGTCGCGGCCCCCGCGGCTCGGGTCCGGTTCCTCCGCGATGGCGACCAGGATTCCGCCACTGCGCAGTACCGCCCAGGAGCGAGCGGTGGTGGCGCCGCCTACCGGGTCGATCACGACGTCCACGTCGCGGACGCGCTCGTCGAACCCGCCGGCGTAATCGAGGACGTCGTCGGCGTCGAGCCCGGCCACGAACGCCAGATCCCGCGTCGACGCGGTGGCGGTCACCCGGGCCCCGGCCAGCGCGGCGAGCTGGACGGCGTAGGCGCCGACACCCCCCGCGCCACCGTGGACCAGTACGTGCTGCCCGGGCTGCAGCCCGGCGTGCTCGTGCAGGGCCTGCCAGGCCGTGAGCGCGCCCAGCGGGACGGCGGCGGCCGCCAGGTGATCCACCGAGGCGGGCTTGGGGGCGAGGTCGGCGGCCGGGGCCGTGACGTACTCGGCGGCGGCGCCGGGGCGGTCGAAACCGACCAGGCCGTACACCTCGTCACCGGCCCGCCAGTCTGCGACCCCCGGGCCCGTGGCGGCTACCACCCCGGACAGGTCGTGGCAGGGGATGGCCGGCCAGCTCTCCGGCCAGGTGAGCTCGCCGGTGGTAACGGCGGTGGCGCGGACCTCGACCAGCAGTTCCCCCGGCCCCGGATCAGGGACCGGGACGTCTTGCTCGGTCAGGCTGGCTGGATCGGGGTCCGACGCGAGCATGGCGCGCATGGTGCGGACAGGATCGGTCACGGGTTCCTCCGTTCAGGTCAGCCGAGGATCTGCTCTGCCGGGTTCATACCCTGCTCCCGGCACCAGGCGAGGTAGATCGCACGCTGGGTGCCCGCGTTGACGGACTCGATGACGTCGCCGTTCGGGCCGAGATACTCGATGGTGCCGACGACCTTGATATGGATCACGCACGGTTCGTCACCGATCGCTCCCCATCCGTCGACGGTGCCCGGGGGCTCGTACACGTAGGCACCGGGCCCGACTATCTCGCCGGTGCCGAAGATCTCACGGGTACCGGCCAGGTTGAAGGCGTGGACCTCGCCGGTGTGGCGGTGCACCGCCACGCTGCTGCCTGGCTCCAGCCGCATCAGCTCGGACCACCCGTCCGCCGTGAAGCGCAGCGGGCGGAACGACTTGCCTGACCCGGTGGGGATCCAGGGCATGCTCCCGGTGTCGAGCGGCCCGGCGAGTTCGAAGGTCACGTCGTGCATGGGTTCCTCCCAAACAAGTGCGATACGCCCACGCTATGACCGAAACGGCCTATGACCCAGGGCCAATCAGAGGAGTTCTTCTTGGGCCACTTGCCGTCCCGAAGGGAGCGTCAGTCACCGGTGACGCCGTCGATGCGCTCCCTGATGAGGTCGGCGTGCCCGTTGTGCCGTGCGTACTCCTCGATCATGTGCAGGTAGATCCAGCGGATATCGCGGCCGCGCTCCGGGTGGTGGCCGTGACTGGGCACGACGTCATCAAGCTGCCTGTCGGCCACGGCGGCGCGCGCGAGTTCTATCTCCTGCTTGAAGGCCTCGAGGTTGGCGGCCGCATCCGCGTCCTCGAGCGCCTCGAAGTCCTGGTCGGTCTGGTCCGGATCGTACTGGAACGCCATGTCCGTGTTCGCCGCGTGGATGCGGAACCACGAGCGCTCCACCTCGGTCATATGCCGCACCAGGCCCAGCAGGGACAGGCGGGACGGGGGCACCGCCCGCTCCTTGAGCTGGGCGGCGGTCAGGCCGGCGCATTTCTGCAGCAGCGTGTCGCGATGGAAGTCCAGCCACGCTTCCAGCGCCTGGCGTTCACCGGCGATGAGCGCCGGCTCGGTGCGCTCCGCCTGCGGAGCCGTCCAGGATTCGGTCATAGCCGCCACGGTACGCCTGCGGCCCGGGCGCCCACCTGCCGTCTTCCGAGTAATGCTGCCCCGCGGAAATGAGTAACCGCTGCTCAGGCGCGACCCGGGACGCCAGGGTCAGGCAGCACCTGAACCCCGGCACGGTACGGTCAGGAGCATGACCCTGGCGCGTGACCTGGCCGACCGCTTCCATCAGCGCTGGCTCGAGGCCAATCCCTTCGTGGCGAGCTCGTACGGCATTCCCGGCTACGACGACCTGGTCCCGAACGAGAGCGAGGAGGGCGCGCAGGCCTGGCGGGCCGAGGTCGCGCGGTTCGGGCGGGAGGCCGACGCGATCGCGCCCGGATCGCTGACCCCGGCCGAGGCCGTCACGCTGGACTGCACGAGGGAGGCGGCCGCGCAGGAGGTCGCGACCATCGACCTGGCGCGGGCGGAGTACACAGTTACCGCCATGCAGTACGCCGGGCCGCCCGCCTTGCTGGCGCTGGCCGCCCGGACGATCCTGGTCGACGAGGCGGCGGCCGAGGCCTACCTGACCCGCCTGCGGCGCAGCGGTACGTGGCTCGACCAGATCGGCGCGCGCCTGCGGGCCGGGGCCGGGAAGGGGCGGCTCCCGGTCGCCCCGCTCGTCGAGCAGGCCATCACCTGGGCCGAGGGTGTCCTGGCCGCGCCCGTCCCCGGGCCGCTGCTGGCCCCGCGGCCGCCGCAGGGGTGGGACCGGGCCGCGGAGTGGGAGTCCGAACGGCGTTCGGTCGCCGCGGAGGTGGTCAGGCCGGCGCTGGAGCGGTGGGTGGCCACCATCTCCGAGCTGCTGCCGCGGGCCCGGCCGTCCGCGCAGGCCGGGCTGGTCTACCTGCCGGGCGGCGCGGAAGACTACGCCCAGGCGGTCCGGATCTTTACGACCCTGCCGCTGCAGCCGGAAGAACTGCACCAGACCGGGCTGGACCACATCGCCTCGCTGGAGGCCCGGGCCGTGGAGCTGGGCGCCGGCCTGGGCCTGTCCGGACTGGACGAGGTGTTCGCCGCGGTGCGGGCCTCGGCCGGGAAGCTACCGCCGGCCGAGGCCATCCGCGAGGCGACGGTGGCGGTCAAGCGGGCCGAGGCCCGGGCACCGGAGATCTTCCCGCAACCGCTGCCGCCGCCGTGCGAGGTGACGCCGATGCCGGAGGTGGTGGCCGTGAGCGGCGCCGCGCCCCACTACACCCCACCCCGGCTGGACGGCGGGCGACCCGGGACGTTCTGGTTCAACACCGAGCGGCCTACCGCGGGCACCGGATGGGACATCGAGGTGGTGGCCTTCCACGAGGCGGTTCCCGGGCATCACCTGCAGCTCTCCCGCCTGCAGCTGCTTGCGGACCTGCCCGCGCTCCAGCGCCAGCGCAGCCTCCCGGTGTTCTCGGAAGGCTGGGGCCTGTACGCCGAGCAGCTCGCCGAGGAAGCCGGGCTGTACGCCGACGTCCGCGGCCTGCTCGGCTCGATCAGCTCGGCGCTGATGCGGGCCGTCCGGCTGGTGGTGGACACTGGCCTGCACTACTACGGCTGGAGCCGGGAGCGGGCGCTGGAGTTCATGACCGAGCACGTCCCGATGCCGCCGGAGTTCCTGGCCAACGAGATCGACCGGTACGTGGTGATGCCGGGGCAGGCGCTGGCCTACCTGACCGGCAAGCTCGAGATCATCCGGCTGCGGGAGGAGGCCCAGCGGCGCCAGGGCCCGGACTTCTCCCTGCCCGCCTTCCACGCCGCCGTCCTGGATCACGGCTCACTTCCGATGCCCACCTTGTCGCGCAGCATCGCGGGCTGGCTGGACCGCGCCTCGATGAGTGAGTGAGGACCGTTGCGGCTGATCGTGGTCGGCTCGGGCATCGTCGGGGCCTCGTGCGCGTACGCCGCCAGCGGGCTGGGCGCCGAGGTGGTGCTGGTGGACGCCGGGAAGCCGGGCCGGGCGACCGCGGCCGGAGCGGGGATCATCTGCCCGTGGTCCGCGCGCGTGGCGGACCCGGCATGGTGCGCGCTGGCCTACGCCGCCGCCCGGGAGTACCCGGCGCTGATCGCCCGCCTGGCCGATCTCGGCGAAACCGACCTCGGCTACCGGCAGGTCGGAGCGCTTGCCCTGGCCGAGGGCGAACAAGAAAGGGAGCAGATCCGCCGGGCGCTGCTGGCGCGCCGGGCCGTTGCCCCGGAGATCGGCGACGTGGCCGACGTATCCGGCGCGGACGCGCAGCGGATGTTCCCGCCGCTGCGGGCGGACACGGCCGCGGTGTACATCGGCGGCGCGGCCCGGGTCGACGGCCGGAAGCTAGCGGCCGCGCTGGCCAGGGCCGCGGTCCGGCAGGGCGCCGTGGTCAGGGAAGGCGAGGCCCGCCTGGCCCTGGATGGCGGCCGGGTCGCCGGGGTACGGCTCGGCGGTGAGTTGATCGGGGGCGACGCGGTCGTCGCTGCCACCGGCGCGTGGACCAGATCGTTCCTGCAGCCGGCCGGCCTGGCGGTCCCGGTCGAGGCCCAGCGCGGCCAGATCATGCATATCTCACTCGGCGAGGTCGACACCGGTCGCTGGCCGGTGGTGCTTCCCGGCGCCAGCGGCCACTACATGCTGGCCTTCGACGACGGCCGGGTCGTGGCCGGCGCGACCCGCGAGACCGGCTCCGGCTTCGACTACCGGGTCACCCCGGCCGGCCTGGCCGAGATCCTCGGGCAGGCGCTGGCCGTCGCTCCCGGCCTGGCCGGCGGCACGTACCTGGAAACCCGGGTCGGCTTCCGCCCCATGGGCCCGGGCCCGCGGCCGCTGCTCGGACCGGTGCCCGGGCTCGCCGGCCTGATCATCGCCACCGGCCTGGGCGCCACGGGGCTGACCATGGGCCCGCTGGCCGGCTCGCTGGCCGCAC